>Ga0256831_1000110_pt1 | contig 42068 bp, 55 predicted proteins | sample 132544metaG_FD_189087 | JGI IMG/M metagenome (GOLD analysis project Ga0256831, IMG submission 189087) | Hydrothermal vent microbial communities from Lau Basin, Pacific Ocean - 132-544 | ecosystem: Environmental > Aquatic > Marine > Hydrothermal vents | place: Pacific Ocean: Lau Basin | collected...
AGCGCCCTCGGGAGCTTTACAATGCCTTCCTCCGTCTGGTGGTTCTCGAGGATAGCTACGATAGCCCTCGACGTGGCTATCGCCGTTGAGTTGAGCGTGTGGACGAACTTCGGCTTCTCGTGGGTTTTATCTCTAAAGCGGATGTTCAAGCGCCTCGCCTGCCAGTCGGTGCAGTTGCTCGCTGAAACAACCTCGCGGAACTTGCCCTGGCCCGCCATCCAGGCCTCGATATCGTACTTTTTAGCTGCTACATAGCCCAGATCGCCGGTGCAGATGTTGACCACCCTGTACGGTATCTCCAAAGCCTGGAATATCTCCTCCGCGTTCCCTATGATTTTCTCGTGCCACTCCCAGCTCTCCTCCGGCCTAGCGTACACGAACTGCTCGACCTTGTGGAACTGGTGAACGCGGAAGATTCCCTTCGTGTCCTTTCCAGCGGTTCCAGCTTCCTTCCGGAAGCAGGGACTAACGCCTACGTAGAGGAGCGGTAAATCCTTTCCGTCAAGGATTTCGTTGGCATGCATTCCAGCCAGCGGGTGTTCAGCCGTCGGGATGAGGTAGAGGTCCTCCCCCTCGATCTTGTAGATCACATCTTCAAAGTCCTCGAAGGTCGTTGCTCCCTCTTCCACGAAGCGCCTGACCATGTAGGGCGGTATAACCGGCGTGAAGCCCTTCTCTATGAGCCTGTCGAGGGTGAAGCGGATTAGAGCTAAATCGAGTATGACGAGCTCATTAAGGAGGTAGTAGAAGCGCGAGCCGCTAACCTTTGCCGCCCTCTCCAGATCGGCGCCCTTCAAAAGCTCGAGCATGTCAGCGTGGAGCCTCGGTCTCCAGCTTAAGACCTCGTACTCCATCTTCCCGAGACTCTGCTCCTTAAAGCTTCCAAGGAAGCCCTCCCAGACCTTAGCTTTGCCCCAGAACCTTATCGGAACGTTGTCCTCGTCGCTCTCTCCAACGGGGACGCTCTCGTGGGTGATGTTTGGGAGTCTCCAGAGGTAGTAATCTATCCTTTTTTTCAGTTTCTCGACTTCCTTTTCAAGCTCTTCAATCTGCTTCACTATCTCGTTGCTCCTCGCGAGCAGGTCGTCTATTGGCTCTCCGGCCTTTTTGCGCCTGCCTATCTGCACAGCGAGCTGGTTGCGCTCCTTTCTCAGGGCGTTTATCTTCCTCAGGTTTTCGCGCCACTTCCTGTCAAGTTCGAGGATCTCGTCAATCCATTTGACCTTCTCCCTTTCGCCCCTCTTAAGAAGGTCCCTCTTTACCAGCTCCGGGTTTTCGCGGATGAGCTTTATGTCGAGCATCGCTTCCACCTGGAAAGAGGGGGAAGAGATTCTAAAAAAGGTTTTCTCCGTCATCCGAAGAGGGTAACCTCGACCTCTTCCCCGGCCTCGAGTATCTCAACATTCTCCGGGACCTCAATGAAGCCGTCGGCATCGACAAAGCTCGTAACGGCCCCGCTTCCCTTGAGTATCGGCACCGCTTTATCGCCCTCTATTCTAACCGGGAGGAACTGTCTCCTGCCCTTGACCGAGAAGACCTTGTGGGCGAGCCTCTTCTTAACCTTCCTGACCTCACTCTCCCTTCCTATGAGCCTCCTTAGAAGCGGCGCAACGAGGAGGGTGAAGTTGGTCAGGCAGCTTGTGGGATAGCCGGGGAGGCCAAAGACGGGCTTCCCATCGATGAGGCCTATTATGGTTGGTTTGCCCGGCTGTATGGCTATGCCGTGGACCTTCACTTCACCGAGCTCCTCGATGATCGAGCTCGTCAGGTCCCTTATGCCTCCGCTCGCGCCCCCGCTGAGGATGACGATGTCACAGCACTCAATTCCCTTCTCAACCAGGGTCCTCAGGCTCTCCCGGTCGTCCCTGGCTATTCCCAGAAACACCGCCTCTCCACCGAGTTCCCGAACCGCGTCGGTTATCGCCCTGCCGTTGATGTCGTAGATCCGGCCCGGCTTGAGCTCCTCCCCGGGGAGAACGAGCTCGTTTCCGGTGCTTATGACTGCCACGCGGGGCTTCCTGAACACCTTAACCCTGGAAAGCCCCACGGCCGAGAGAAGGGCCGTTTCCTTGAAGGTCAGCCGGGTTCCGCGTTTGAGAATCCCCTTGCCCCGGGGAATGTCGGTTCCGGCCTTCATGACACCAAGGCCTGGATAGGCGGGCTTGTAGATCAGGACCTCGTTTCCCTTCCGGTCAACGTCCTCGAACTGAACCACCGCGTCGGCGTTCTTTGGAAGGGGCGCACCGGTTGAGACGTAAACTGCCTCGCCCGGGTTGAGCTCGATTTCTGGAGTGTCCCCCGCGTTTATCTCGCCAACTACCTTTAACCGGATCGGCTCGCTCTCGCTGGCCATGAATGTATCCTCTGATCTGAGGGCGTAGCCATCCACGGTTGCCCTGTTGAAGGGTGGGACGTCTATGGGAGAAACCGTGTCCTCTGCCAGAACCCTGCCGAGGGCTTCCTCGAGGGAGATCCTCTCCATTTCGGGTTCCAGGGGGAGTGAGTCCACAACCTCCAGAGCTTTCTCAAGGGGAATAACCTTCAGGAACGCCATTCAACCACCGGAAGGGGAAAAGCGTTGTCGTATAAATGAATTACGTAAGCGGAGGTGTTTACTCCGCTTCGGGGATGCCTGGACGAAGGGTTACCACTCCTCGTCTTCATCCCAATCTTCATCCCACTCCTCTTCCCAGTCTTCCTCCATCTCGTCCTCCCAGTCCTCCTCAAGGAGTTCCTCCTCCGGGAGTTCCTCGTCGAACTCATCGACAACCCTCTTCTTTTTCTCAGGAGGCTGCATCCCAATCCCCGCTGATATCTCGCCGCGGAAGCTTATAAAATTTTTCCGATCCTTTTGGAGCCCTCACCGGCCGATTTTGGGAGACTTCAAAAAAGGTTTTTAATTGGTGGGCGAGGATTGATGACCATGAGGGTTGCTATCGTAACGGACAATCCGAGGGTATACTATCTCGCCACTAAGGTTCTGCGAGAATACAGGATTCCCTTCCTCAGTCTGCGCCCCGGGGAGGAGGTTCCCTTTGACGTTGAGGTGGTGCTGACCTCGGAGCCCGAGTGCGGGAGTATAGCCTTTCCCTCCAAGGTTGCCGTTAGGGATGAGGGATTCATAGATGAGCTGCTCGCAAAACTCTGGGGCAGGGAGAGGTTTAAAAGGGTCTACATAGCCATTGATCCGGGGGAGAGACCCGGTCTGAGCGTCGTCGCGGACAATCGCGTTGTGGAGGTGCACCACCTGAAGAGCCCCCGGGACGTTGACGTCGTTGTGGAGCTCCTTGAAAAGTACCCCGGTGCGAGAATAAAGATCGGCCACGGAGCGAAGCGGCAGCGCGTCATGATGCTTAAAAGCCTGGCGAAAGTTCTTGGGGAGGATTATCCTGTTCTTCTCGTCAACGAGGCCAGGACCACCCCGAAGGTCGGTGGACTGGATGTCTCGCAGGTTCAGGACATAGTTGCGGCCATAAACATCGGCCTTCGCGAGGGCAGGGAGGTCAGGATCGGGGAGCTCCTCGGGGTGGGGGAACCCACGAGGAGGGAGATAGAGCACATAAAGAGGAGGAGCAGGGAGATGAGCGGGACGATCACAATATCGTCGAAACTCGCGAGGGAAGTGGCCCTGGGAAACCTCACCCTGGAGGAGGCAATTGAGAGACAGAGGAGGGGTTTGGGATGATCTTCGGTAAGGGAGACGAGAGGTATGAGAAAATCAAGCTCCGCGTTGCGGAGGCCCTGAAGAGGGACGTCGGGAGGGGTATCGTTCGCTTTGATCGCAAGTATCAGAAGCAGCTCGGTGTAGAGCCGGGTGAAATAGTCGAACTCATCGGCGAGCGCTCCACGGCGGCGATAGTCGCCAACCCCCATCCAGACGACCGCGGGATGGACATAATAAGGATGGACGGCTACACCCGGAGAAACGCCGGCGTGAGCATAGGAGACTACGTAACCGTTGCAAAGGCCGAGGTCCAGGAGGCCAAAAAGGTCGTGCTGGCCCCTGCCCAGAGGGGTGTCTTCATCCAGATCCCGGGGGACATGGTTAAGAGGAACCTCCTCGGAAGACCTGTGGTCAAGGGCGACCTCGTCGTCGCGAGCAACAGGAGCGAGAGTTACTACGGCGGTTCCCCCTTCGACGAGCTTCTGAGGGGACTCTTCGAGGCCATGCCCCTCGGCTTCGGCGAGCTCAAGTTCGTGGTGGTCAACACCGTTCCCAAGGGGATAGTTCAGATAACCTACAACACCGAGGTGGAGGTTCTCCCTCAGGCGGTCGAGGTGCGCGAGGAGGCCATCCCGGAGGTAACCTACGAGGACATAGGTGGTCTGAGCGACGCGATACAGAAGATCCGCGAGATGGTCGAGCTCCCGCTCAAGCACCCGGAACTCTTCGAGCGCCTTGGAATCGAGCCGCCGAAGGGAGTCCTGCTCTACGGTCCGCCGGGAACGGGTAAGACGCTCCTTGCCAAGGCCGTTGCCAACGAGGCGAATGCGCACTTCATAGCGATAAACGGACCGGAGATAATGAGCAAGTTCTATGGAGAGAGCGAGGAAAGGCTGAGGGAGATATTCAAAGAAGCAGAAGAGAATGCTCCTGCGATAATCTTCATCGACGAGATTGATGCGATAGCTCCGAAGAGGGAGGAAGTGGTTGGAGAGGTCGAGAAGCGCGTTGTGAGCCAGCTGCTCACCCTCATGGACGGTCTCAAGAACCGCGGAAAGGTCATCGTCATAGGAGCTACCAACAGACCCGATGCAATCGACCCAGCTTTGAGACGGCCCGGACGCTTCGACAGGGAGATCGAAGTGGGCGTTCCGGACAAGCAGGGCAGGAAGGAGATACTCCAGATCCACACAAGGGGAATGCCCCTTGAACCGGATTACGAGAAGGAGACCGTTCTTCGGGTGCTGGATGAACTGGCCGGGCGGGGATCCCTCGACACGAAAAAGATCAAGAGGCTCCGGGAGAGAGTGGCGAAGGCGAAGAACGGGGGAGAGGTTAAGGAGGTCCTCAAGGGAGAGGGAGACATTTACGCGGAGGTCAGGCTCAGGCTGATAGATTCGATGCTCGATGAGATCGCGGAGAGAACCCACGGCTTCGTCGGTGCCGATCTGGCCGCGCTCGCGAGAGAGGCCGCCATGGTAGTTTTGAGGAGACTCATCAACGAGGGCAAGATAAGTCCAGATCAGGAGAGAATTCCACCGGAGGTTCTCCAGGAGCTCCGCGTGAGGAAGAACGACTTCTACGAGGCGCTGAAGATGGTCGAACCCTCGGCCCTCAGGGAAGTACTCATCGAGATCCCGAACGTCCGCTGGGAGGACATAGGCGGACTTGAGGATGTGAAGCAGGAACTCCGAGAAGCCGTCGAATGGCCACTCAAGTACCCCGAGGCGTTCCAGGGACTCGGCATAACGCCGCCGAAGGGCATACTCCTCTATGGTCCGCCGGGAACGGGTAAGACTCTGCTGGCTAAAGCGGTAGCGAACGAGAGTCAGGCTAACTTCATAGCCATTAAGGGTCCGGAAGTGCTGAGCAAGTGGGTCGGTGAAACCGAGAAGAACATCCGCGAGATCTTCAGGAAGGCCAGACAGGCGGCTCCGACGATAATCTTCATCGACGAAATTGACGCCATCGCTCCTCGCAGGGGAACCGACGTCAACCGCGTTACCGACAGGCTCATCAACCAGCTCCTGACGGAGATGGATGGAATCCAGGAGAACAGCGGTGTGGTCGTCATTGGAGCAACCAACAGGCCGGATATCATTGATCCGGCTCTGCTGAGGCCGGGAAGGTTTGACAGGCTGATACTGGTTCCTGCTCCGGACGAGAAGGCCAGACTGGAGATATTCAGGGTTCACACGAGGCGCGTTCCCCTCGCCGAGGACGTGGATCTCGAGGAGCTCGCCAGGAGGACCGAGGGATACACCGGTGCCGATATCGAGGCCCTCGTGAGGGAAGCGGCTCTGACGGCGATGCGCAGGATAATGGCTGAGCTTCCTGCGGAGGTAGTGGAAAGGGAAGATGAGGAATTCCTTGAGCGGCTGAAGGTCTCAAGGAGGGACTTCGAAGCTGCCCTCCAGAAGGTGCGCCCGAGCATAACCCCCTACATGCTCGAGTACTATCGTAACTTCGAGGAGAACAGGAAGCGCGGGAAGGATAAGACGGGCGGACCGGACTATTACACCTTCTGATCCCTTCTTTTCTTTTGGAAAAGGTTTTATACGTTGGCGTCCAAACGCCTACACGACTGAACCGAGGGGTGGCTAAGATGGTCAGGATAATGGCTTCCAAGCTTAGGGACGTGGAGCTGATAACCGACACGGGAATAAGGCTGGGCTGGGTCTACGACCTCAGTTTCGATGAGGAAACCGGGGACATTCTCGTTATCGTGGCCGAACCCGACGAGGACATAGACACGAGCGAGTTCGTGACGGACCACGAGGGCCTTCTCCTGATACCGGTCAGTGCCGTGAAGAGCGTTGGAGAGGTAATAATCATAGACTCCACAAAGCTCGCGGTCAAATCCAAGCTGAGGAAACCCGTTGTCAGGCAGAAGGATGAGAAATCCCCCCTCGAAGGGGAACTCTAGCGTCCATCGTAAAGCCTTTCCGCCAGGAACCCTGGAAGACCCGCCTCGATTATCTTCCTCGCACTTTCTTCCACGTTGTATTCAACGCGGTGGAACTCAACGTTGTCCGGCAGCTCCTTCCCGGTGTCCATAACCGCGTATGCCGCCCTCCAGTCGCCGTCCCGGGGCTGGCCGACGCTTCCGGGGTTTATTATCCGCCTCCCGTCAAAGATCTTGAGCATCGGGATGTGGGTGTGTCCCACTAACAGGTCGTCCTGTTTTACGTAGCTCAGGACGGCCCTGAATTCGCTATCCGGAAGCCATGGGAAGAGGTACTCGTCGAGTGGTGCCCTAGGCGATCCGTGGATGAGGAGATAGCTCCGGCCGGTGTCGTCGGTGAAGAGTCCCCTCACGGGGAGCCTCCTGAGGAACTCAAGGTTCTCGATGCTCATAACCCGCTGATGCCACCTCACTGCCTCCCGGGCGTAGGGATTGAAGGCCCAATCGGCGCCGAAGGCTATCGCGTTGTCGTGGTTCCCCCTAATGCAGAGGAAGGTCCGCTTCTCCATCTCCTTCCTCACGAACTCAACGACCTCGTTTGGAGAAGCTCCGTAACCGACCAGATCACCCATGCACAGGATGACGTCTGCTCCCCGGATTTCCCTCCACACCGCCCGGAGGGCTTCCCAGTTGGAGTGAACGTCACTGATGAGCGCCACCCTCATGTCATCACCCCGGGATGTTGGTGGGGCATGTTTAAAGGGTTGCCCCTATTCGTCCCTGGGGGACATCGAGAACAGGAGGAAGAGCAGCCCGATGATGCCCCCCAATCCAACCGATGAAACGAGAATCGTCTTGATGAAGGCATTCCCTATGAACTCGTAGACGAGGAAAACGTAGCCGATGAGCAGAATGACTAGCTGGAACGCATCGGGAGTTCTTATCGGGAAGTCCCAGAACAGGGAGACCTGCCTCTTCATTCCGTCGAGATACCTTCCCACGATGGCGTTCCGCACTCCAACGGCCACCACCAGCGTTTGAAGGTTCCCCCACTTCTCGCGCTCCTTGGGGGCGAGTCCGATTATCCCGTCCAGCAGTTTAACGTCTTCGCGGCTCAGATCGAAGGCTATCCTCTCGATTCCGTCGTTGAAGCGGTAGGTGATGTCCCCCGTGAACTTGAACATCAGGTAGAGCGACATTGCGAGGATCATCCCCACGATGCCCACCAGTATTGTCGAGAGGACTAGACCGTCGAGGGAGTGGAGGTTCATCTCGAGGACGAGGTCCCTCAGGTAGCCGAGCCTCAGCTGGAATACCATGCCCTCAAGCAGGTGGAGGGGGGATCCGATGTTCCCCAGGTCGGGGCGGTTCTGGGAAACTTTGTAACCGATGTAGAGGACGAGAGCAAGGGATACGAAAATCACCCTCTTGACGACCGAGAATATCACGGTGAACACCCACAGGAAAGTGGCCTTCAGGTTGGAGAAGTTTCGCGCTATGTCCTCCAGTGCCTCGGACGTTCTCAACGAAAGGGGATCGCTGATGTCCTTCCTCAGGTGATCGTAAAACTTTCTGGCTCCGTCCTCGCTGAAGTAGATGTAGAGGGTTGCCGTTGCCAGCAGGAACTTCAGGAAACTTATGGTGAAGGAGATGGCAAAGGCGTAGACGACCATGGTAACGACATCGTAGGTAAACGCCGCCCCGAATACCAGTCTGCTTCCGTGGTACACGCTCCGCCAGTAGGCGAGCTCGTCTCCCCCATAGACCAGGTACAGGTTCAGGAGTCTCTGAATGATGTAGACGAGGACCACGAAGGTTATCACCACGAGGTTGTGAAGCCTCCCGTTCGAGGAAGTAACGAGTCGGGCCGAGTTTTTGGCCAGGGGCGAAATCCTCCCGAGCTCTTCCATTGGGATTTTGAAGTGGAAGTCGCGTCCCCTGGGAAATTCGAAGTGTGATGTGCCGTCCCCCCTTCCCGTCGTGCAAACCGCCTCGACGATCCGTTCCCTAACGTAGCTGGGCGAAAATACGAAGACCGACATCATCAGGAGGAGAAGGTGAGCTACCAGTGGGCTGATCTCCCCGATAAGATGGTAGAGGGCCAGATCGAGGAGAATGACGAACCCGATGGTCAGCCCCCAGAGTCGTGCAGGAAAGCCACGGGCGTAGATGCTGACGAAGGGAGCATCCGGAAGCCCACCGAACCGACCACCGGTTAAAATATATGTTAACCAGAGGGTGAGCACCAGAAGGGTCAGGGATAGCTCAACCGAGGCTATAGGGCCGGGCGCCATAACCCCTGTAGGGTTCAAAAGATTAAAAGGTTATCGCGGGGATCACTCCCCCCTCTGCTTGGCCTTCCACCTGCTCCAGCGGTAGAGTGCTGCCAGGGACTTTATCGCCCTGTCCGGTTCGGGATAAGCGGGAATGCCCTCCTCGTTGAGACGGTCAATGGCGTGCTTGGCCTCTATGCCGCCGACTATCGCAACCACCATGGGCTTGTTCCTGCCGGCCTCGTTGTACTCGCGGATGACTATCTCCGCCAGATCCCTCGGGTCGAGCACAGCCGTCTGGCAGTAGAGGACCGCCACGCTGTGGATGTTGGGGTTTCTGAGGGCCTCCCTGATGGCCCCTTCGTAGCTCTCGGCTCCGGCCATACCAGTTAGGTCAATGGGGTTCTTGTAGGAGCCGAAAGGAGGCATATACTTCGAGAAGGCCTTGAGATCCTCCAGGTTGTCGTATAGGTGCAGGCCAGATTCCTCGGCGGCGTCTGTGGCCATAACGCCTATCCCACCGCCGTTGGTGATTATTACGAGGTTTTCTCCAGCCGGCTCGGGCAGGTTGCTGAGGGCCCGGGCGTAGTCGAAGGCCTCCTCGATGGTGTAGGCCCTTATGATCCCGGCCTGCTTGAAGGCCGCATCGTAGATTTTGTCGCTTCCCGCGAGGGAACCGGTGTGGCTTGCTGCTGCCTTTGCACCGCGCTCGCTCCTTCCGGCCTTTATGACGACTATTGGTTTGATCTTGCTGACATTCTTTGCGACCTCCATGAAGCGCCTTCCGTCCTTTACTCCTTCCATGTAGATGAGTATGGCCTTGGTGTTATCGTCTTCCCTGAAGAATTCGAGCAGGTCAGCATCGTCTATGTCGCTCTTGTTTCCAACGCTAACTACCGCCGAGAGGCCAACCTTCTCGAGGATTGTCCAGCCCATGAGGGCTATTCCCAAAGCTCCGCTCTGGCTGATCAGCGCGAGCGGACCGGGTAGAACATCGGTGGGTCCGAAGGTCGCGTTGAGCTTCTCCGGGGTGTAGACTACGCCGAAGATGTTCGGGCCGAGGATTCTCATGCCGTATTTGTGGGCGGTCTTCACGAGTTCCTCCTCGACCTTCTTGCCCTCGGGACCGAGTTCGCCGAAGCCGGAACTTATGATCGGGAGGACCTTAACGCCCTTCTTTCCGGCCTCCTCGACGACCTGCGGCACGAACTTGGCCGGGACGACGATAACCGCCATGTCGACCTCGTCCGGAACGTCGAGAATGCTCCTGTAGGACTTGAAGACGCGGTTGCCTATCCTGATCTCGACGCCCTTTATGTTGACGGGATATATCTTTCCCTCGTAGCCGTACTCCACGAGGTTCTTCATGATAGCGTAGCCTATCTTTCCGGGCTTCTCTGAGGCGCCTATGACGGCAACGCTCTTCGGCCTGAAGAGTGCTTCGATGTTCGGGTCAACCATTTTTATCACCTCGAATGACATTCACAATTTTATGTCCGTAAAATGCCGTTAAAACCTTTCCCTTCCCTTTTTGACGATAAGAACCTCGACGGCCGTTAAACACCATGCCGGATCCGGAGACGTCAAAAGCTTTTTATCCCGCTCTCCCCTAGGGGAAATCATGAGAAGGGAACCCTCGGTGATAGAGAAGATCGTTATGAGGTGGCTCGTCATAGGTTTCGACGCCGTTGTCATAGGTCTGGCAGTGATAACGATGGGCTACATTCTGTACATGATGTTCATCCTCGTCACCGACACGATCCACAGGTTCGACGTTGAGGAAGTTCTCCACACCGTTGTGATGATAATCATCTTCCTTGAGGTTCTCGAGCTCCTGTCGATGTATCTGGAGGAGCACCACGTCAGCATGCGCAACGTCGTTGAGCTGGGAATCCTGGCCATGGTCAGAAAGGTTATAGTAACACCGGACTACTCAAAGATTGGCTGGCAGACCCTCTTTGGAATGTCCGCCCTCATGTTCGTCATGGGCTGGATATACGTCCAGGAGAAGCGGAGACGGACCCAGCACGAGGAGTTCCTTCTGGAGAGGGGGATAGAGCCCGAGAAAAGAAAGGGCAAATACTGAAGTTGGACGGTGGTTGAGATGGGAGTGCAGATCGGAGAGCTCGTTCCCAGGAGGGAGATAGAGCTCAGAAACCTCTATGGAAAGAAGGTCGCCGTTGACGCCTTCAACGCCATGTACCAGTTCCTCTCAAACATCCGGCAGCGCGATGGAACGCCCCTCATGGACTCCAAGGGCAGGATAACCTCCCACCTGAGCGGCTTCTTCTACCGGACGATCAACCTCATGGAGAACGGTATAAAGCCGGCCTACGTCTTCGATGGGGAACCGCCTGCCTTCAAAAGGCGCGAGATAGAGAAGAGGCGTGAGGCAAGGGAGGAAGCCGAGGAGAAGTGGCACGAGGCCCTTGAGAGAGGAGATATTGAAGAGGCCAAGAAGTACGCGATGAGGGCGACGCGCGTTAACGAAGAACTCATAAACGATGCCAAGAAGCTGCTCCACCTCATGGGCGTCCCCGTGGTTCAGGCGCCCAGTGAGGGTGAGGCGCAGGCAGCCTATATGGCCAGGAAGGGAGACGTCTACGCCTCGGCGAGCCAGGATTACGATTCGCTCCTCTTCGGGGCGCCTAAGCTCGTCAGGAACCTCACGATAACCGGCAGGAGGAAGCTCCCCGGAAGAAACACCTACGTCGAGGTGAAGCCCGAGCTTATAGTCCTGGAGGAGGTTCTAAAGGAGCTCGGCATAGACAGGGAAAAACTGGTTGAGCTTGCCATTCTCGTAGGAACGGACTACAACCCCGGTGGAATAAAGGGAATCGGACCGAAAAAGGCTCTGGCCATCGTCAGGCACACAAAGGATCCCCTCAGGAAGTACAACAAAGAGAGCGACGTTGATCTCTACGCGATAAAGGAGTTCTTCCTCAATCCACCGGTCACCGACGATTATACCCTGAAATGGCGCGAGCCTGACGAAGAGGGTCTCCTGAAGTTCCTCTGCGACGAAAGGGATTTCAGTGAGGAAAGGGTGAGAAACGGTATCGAGAGGCTCAAGAAAGCCGTGAAGAGTGGAAGACAGCGGACCCTCGAGAGCTGGTTCCGTTAGAGGGGTATCTTGAGGTTTAGCTTTTCCACCAGTTCCTTATACCTGTTCCTTACAGTCACCTCTGTGACACGGGCAACTTCAGCAACTTCCCTCTGGGTTCTTCTCTCGTCCTCCATGAGGCTGGCTATGTAGAGGGCCGCGGCCACGAGGCCGGCGGGGCTCTTGCCGCTCGTCAGTCCCCTCTTATAGGCCTCCTCGAGTATTTCCACTGCCCTCCGCCTCACCTTCTCGCTCAGCCCGAGCTCGTCGGCGAACTTGTTGACGTAATCGGTTGGCTTTACGAAGAGCTTCTTTGGAGTGAGGTTGAGGTTCCTCGCTATGAAGCGGAAACTCCTACCTATCTCCTTCTTGTCGACCCTAGATATGTCGGCTATCTCGTCGAGCGTCCTCGGAACCTTCAGCAATCTGCACGCGGCGTAAACACAGGCCGCTATGACGCTCTCTATTGAACGGCCCCTGATGAGGCCTTTTCTCACCGCCTCGCGGTAGAGACGAGCTGCTTCCTCCTCGACGTGCCGGGGCAGGTGAAGCTGGGAGGCTATTCTGTCAAGCTCGCTTAAGGCGAAGGCCAGATTACGTTCTGCCGCGTCGCTCACCCTAAGGCGGGACTGCCACTTCCTCAGACGATAAATCTTCTCGCGCATCAAACCGGAGAGGTTCCTGTCAATGCCTATGTCGGTCGAGAGGCCCTTATCGTGAAGAAGAATGCTCTCGGGGGCACCAACACGCGCCCTCTTTTCCCTCTGGCCCGCGTCAAAGGCCCTCCACTCAGGACCCATATCAATGACGTTCTCCTCAATGACGTAACCACACTTGGCACAAACGATCTCGCCCCTTCCGGGATCGTATATAAACTCGGTCGAACCGCAGACAGGACAGGCCCTGTGCTTGTTCACTCAAACACCCCCGACCGCCCGGCTATCGGCGTGCCCCTTATAAACCTTCGCCTTTCTTTGCCACGTAGCGGAGAAGCCAGGCTATGTCCTCGCGCTTGAAGGTTATCCGCTCCAGAACCCGGACATCCCAGTCCTCTTCCACGATGTTGGCATAAATCCAGAGGAAGACGGGATCCTCGTCGGTTCCGACGTGAAGGTTACGATAGAGCAGATCAACGGTCCCGTCCCCATTCTTTTTAACCGAGAGCGCCTTCCAGGTGTCGAGACTGACCTCCCCCTTTTCGTCGAGTATCTCAACTATCTCCCGTGCATCCATGGGTTCACCTTCGCTACCACCGAATGTTGAAGTCCTTCCTCGTCCTCTGGTCTATCTGTGCCAGAATCTTCTTGAGCCTGGCATCGTCTATCGGCTCCCTTATCTGGCCCGCCTGATAGAGCTGAACGAGGACCAGTTCAACCTGTCTCGCGAGTTCGGGTTTGACAAGCTTTACCCTCCCGAGCCTTTCCCTGGCCTCGGGCGTGAGAATTTTCCTCATTATTGCGTTGAGCTGGGCCTCAAGCTCCATCTCCTGCTTCATGGCCTCTTCCCGGGCCTTCTGCTGCTCGAGGTATTTCTTCTGAAGCTCCATGAGCTTCCTCTTCCTGATCTCCTCAATGTCCTCCGCCATGGCCCTCACCTCCGGGTTAAGATCGGAGGTTGGGTTAAAAGGCTTTGCGTTTGAAGTTTACCTTTTCCTCATCGCCCACCATAGGAGAATTCCTGCCCCAATGATTGCAACAGAGAGCCAAACAATCCCCCGGACGTTTTGGGATGGTTCAGAAACGTTGGGACATGGTGCATCAAAACTGACCCGCCCGGACCAGGAGGCTGACCGCCACGTATGGGCGGGTTCTATGAAGGTATACACCGTAAGACTCCCGTTGCGATGGAAGAGTAGCGGAACCTCGGAAGGGTTCTCAATGGGGGTCATGTTGTAGTCAAAGTGATGTCCGTAGGGATAATAGATGAGCACCCCACCGGCAACCGGAACTGCAGCAAGATACCCGATATCCTGAAGGGGGTAATATTCCTCCAGCTCCGCAAGGGGTATCTCGTACCGCTCACCGCTCCTCTCGACCACGAGGCTTTGACCGTAGATGCCGACGTTGAACATGGGGGGAACGTAAGAGACGTGCTCCTTGGCAGGTTCGTTTACCCGGAAGAAGGAAGATTCGGTAACGCGGTAAACCTCGAACGTCCCATTGCGGTGGATGACGTAAACGTCCGGCGGATTAAGTCTCACGCTCCCCGAACCCTGCAGGAGTCCACCCAGCGTGCGGATGCACCTTTCCCCGGGCAGGAACCAGAACAGGTGAGTGCCGTTGAAGACGAGCCAGGCGTTTTGAGGCAGGTCTGAGAAGCCCGATGGCACGAATGCAACGGGTATGTCCTCCGCACTTTCCGGCCTTCCAACGTAGCTCAGGGAGGTGCCGTTGAAGTGGTAGATGTTAATCCACGCCGAGACCGATGAGGGAGAACAGCACGGCTCCGTTCCGGGACACTGGCATGGGTAGTCATAGAGCCACCAAGTGACCAGCAGGAAGGCATCTTCACCGTTAGAAACTACTTTTACCGAGCCCAGACGGAACTCTCCGGCGCTCGCGAGAGGGGGGATTAGCAGGCAAAGTAGGATGGAGACCGTGAGGGTTTTTCTCAGCGGCATATTATCACCACAGGGGCACCCCAGGTATCAACAGCCCACAGAAACAGCAGGGATGGTCCTAAAAACATTGCTGGTATGGAAAGCCGGTAGAAGAGACAGAGGTTTGAAAAAGGCCGAGCTCAGTACTTCTTGAGCTCGGGGATCTGCTCCTCAAGCTCCTTCTTGAGCTCCGTTGCGATCTTGTCGAGGAATCTCTGACCCTCCGGGGTAACGACCCTTCCCTCGCCCGGAACCTTCTGGACGAAGCCCGCACTTTCGAGCTGCTGGAGGGCCTTCCTGATTATGCTTCCGCTGGCCTTGTAGAAGTGCTCGGGAGCGTGTCCGCGGTTCTTTCTGCCGCCGTACCAGGTGCGAAGTCTCTCGATTCCGACCGGCCCGTCGACGTAGACCTTCCTGAAGACGCTGGCAACGCGGTAGTACCACCAGTCGTCCTGCTCCGGAATGCGCTCCTTGTGCCTGCCTGTCTTGACGAAGGGCGCCCACTCCGGCGGCTTTATCTTCTCAACCTCCTTGAGAGCCTTTGCAACCCTCTCAACGAGCAAATCACCGGGAACATCATAGACTGTCGCCATCCTTCAATCCCTCCCCTTCTTGAATTTACGCCTGAAGTTAGCGATATCGAGCCTGACCTTCTTAACGGGCTTTTCCTCCCGTTTTTCCTTCGAAAGCTCCTTTCTCTGGAGCTTCCTTAAATACTTTTCCCAGCCTTCCCTCGGTTTGAACAATATAAACCTTTTGCCGCGTACGTCAATGAGCTCGCTGTCAGTAAGATCGGCTACCCTTTTGGCGAGCTCCTGTCTGTCGAGGCCGGTTGAGATGAGCGCACCCTTCCTTATCTCGACCTTGAGAACCCCGTCCTTCTCGAGCTGGGTTTTTATTTCGTCAATGACTCCATCATCAAGCCCCTTCTTCCCCACCCAGGCTCGCGGGGGAATATCATGGTATCTCGCACGAATGGCCCTCCTCACCTTTCCGGATAATCTTTTCTCCATGACTTTCACCTCTAAGCTTCCCGCGGTTTGCTGAAGGCCTTATAAAGGTTGGCCTTTTAAACCTGCCGGGTTATGGTGAGAACTTGTCCATGAACTCAGTGGGAGTGTAGACCTCGGAGAGCCAGTCGAAGTGCTTTTTGTTGTTCGTAACCAGCGGAGCGTTGAGCTTAACCGCGAGCGAACCTATCATGTAGTCCCTCGCGTTCTCGGAGAAGTTCCAGCGGCCTAGGGCGCTTTGGACAACTATCTCCGCTGATTCCTCGTCAAAATCCATGATTTCCAGAGAGACCGATTCGAATACCGATTTTACCTTGCTCTTGGCCTCGAGAAGTCCTTTTCTTCGCGCATATCGGTAGAGGACCTCCATGTAAACCACTGAACTCGCCACGGGTTGAAACGGAGAATCAATGAGCCACTCGAGAAACTTCCTGTCGTTGAAAACGTTGGTATCGAGCACAACTTTCACTTTTCTCCCTCCGGCTCTTTTAGAGTCCTCTCGATGCCCCTGGCGAGGCCCTGTCTCGTTTCCTCGACGGCCTCGTCGATATCTTTCATGATCTCCGTGAACTCCTGGAGAAGATCTTCGAACTTCATAAGAACGTACGAATCCCCCTGGCGCACAAAAACCACCTCGTCCCCCGCCTTAATCCCGAGGGCGTTTCGAACTTCCTTTGGGATCGTTACCTGGTATTTCTTCGTCACAACTGGCATTACACTCACCGTTTTGGTATTACACATCTTAGCCTAATAATACTTTCGCGGGAAAGGGTTTAAGAGGCCAAAACTGAAAGCACTGCGGTGGTAGAATGCTCGTCCATCACCTCTACTCGGGCGGAAAGGACTCGAGTTTAGCCGCGTGGATTTTAACTAGGCTCGGCTACGATGTCGAGCTGGTGACGGTAAGTTTTGGCCTTTTGGACAACTGGCGCTTCGCGAAGGAGACCGCCGAGAGACTCGGATTCGGGCATCAGGTGGTATACCTGCCGCGGGAGATTCTCGAAAAGGCTATGGAGATGGCAATCAAGGACGGCCACCCCAACAACGCCATCCAGTTCATCCACGAGAGGGCTTTGGAAGCGCTCGCTTCCCTTCCGGAGGTGGAGAGGGTAAGCGACGGCACCAGGAGGGACGACCGCGTTCCCTTCCTCGACCTGCCGAGGGCGCGCTCCTTAGAAGATCGCTTTAACGTCTCTTACATAAGGCCCCTCCTCGGCCTCGGCTACAGGACGATAAGAGAACTGACCGAGAGACTCTTCGTCGTCGAAATTCGGGAGAGCGAGGAACTCCAGAAGGCGGACTATGAAGTAGAGCTGAGACATCTGCTCCGCGAGAAAGGCATCGATCCGATCACAATCTTTCCAAGGGGCCACATCCAGTCGAGGGTTCTTGGATGGAAAGAAGAGCCCGGAATGGAATGAAAGGATAAGAATCAGAGGCCGCTGAGCTTCCTGATGATCGGGTTCTCGGCCTCTTCGGGCTTTATCTCTTCAACGCTCTCGATCCATATCTTGGTCCTGGGAACGCGGTGCTTGCTGCCGATCTCGGAATAGAGGATCTCGATGACGTCCTCCTGTTTGAGTCCCCTGTACTCCCTTTTGAACTTCTCCTTCTTTCCGTTCCTCTCGAAGATGCCCTTAATCCTGAAGACCTTAACCTCCATTGCACACACCTCCACTCATCAGTCAAGGAAGCCCAGTGCTTCCTCAATCTTAACTATCTCGGGTCCCGTTGTGAGGTGCCCGACGACGACACCGTGAGAGTTCGCGAGCATGCACGAGCCGACGAAGGGAACGCCCATGTTGGCGGTTCCCACCCGGATGTCAACCTTGAAGAGGTCGCGGAGCCATTCGAGTTCATCATCGGTAGTTTCGGGATGGACCAGACCTCCCCGGTTGGTAACGACCCCGGCGCTCCCGACCGAGTGGTAATCCGCTATCATCCCCCTCTCGACTTCGACTCCTAGGATGTCCCCGAGCTTCTTGGCCTCTTCACGGGTGAACTTTGAGCTCACCAGTGCCGCTCTGTCGTTGGTCAGGATCAGGTTGCCGAAGGCGGTCAGCCGGCTCTTAAAGGGAACCACCTCCATGTCAATGCCGTGCTCCCTGAGGCCGTTGTTAATAACGTCGAGTTCTTCATCCCAGATGTACCAGGGGACGATTATCGCGTTGGAGTTGCCTGCTGCGAAAATTCCAACTATTCTGGACTTCATTACGCTCGTCTCAATGAGCGGAACCTTCAAAACATCCCTGAGAACCTCGAGCTTTTTCTCGCCGAGGCCCTCTCTGATCAGGACTACCCTATCGGTCGCGGTGCCGTAAACCCCCAGATATGGGGAGTTCTCAAAATCGAGTTTTTCTATGTGCATCTCGTCACCCCGCGGGTTAAAAAGGATCAGGCGAGGGAAACGCGGGCGATCCTCTTGCCCTCGTTTTCCTCCACGATGACCTTGACACGGATTTTGTTGGGTGGCTTTTCAGCACCGCGCTCCCAGAGCTTCTCGTTGACATCGGAACCGATGATAACTTCATCGGCCTTGGCGTGCCTGGCTATCCACTCGCGAACGAACTTCGCGGCCCTAGGTGCCCTCTTCCAGCGCGGAACGCGCTTCTTAATCTTTCTGATGGGGACGACGAATATGACTTCCTCACCGGGCTTGATCATTTACACCACCTCACTCCTTGAGCTTGGTCCTTCTCCAGTGCCTCCTCTTAGGGTGGGTCATGACCTTCCTGTTGGTCTTGACGATAACCCAGACCGGAACGCGCCTGTTCTGCTTCGCGGCCTTGGCAAGTCTGAGCTTCTTCGCAAGCGGCTTGTTTCTCGCCATAACTACACCTCCAGATTATCATGAATGCCTGTCCTTGCTTTGGTTATCCTTTTTTAAGCTTTTTCGTGGGGTCTGGAGCGTTGAAGGAAGGGGAAGAAACGGGGGAGAAATCCAAACTCAGAATATCAGCGGCGCGCGGTATTCGCCCCAGACCTCGCGAAGAACATCGGTAACCTCTCCGAGGGTTGCCAGACGGCGGTGTGCCTCGATGATGTAGGGCATGAGGTTCTCGTCCTCGGTTTCGGCAGCGTTCCTGAGCTTATCCAGGGCCTCCTCGACCTTCTTGTTATCGCGCTCGGAGCGGAGCTTCTTAAGGCGTTCAATCTGCTTCTCCCTGATGCTCGGGTCCACCTTGAGTATCTCGACATCGAGCGGCTCGTCGACGATGAACTCGTTCACTCCAACGATGATGCGCTTCTTCTCCTCTATTTCCTTCTGGTACTTGTAGGCTGCATCGGCAATCTCCTTCTGGATGTAGCCGCGCTCAATGGCCCTCATCATTCCGCCCATCTTCTGAATCTTCTCGATATACTTTAACGCCTCCTCGTAGATGTGGTCGGTGAGCCACTCGATGTAGTAGGAACCGCCGAGGGGATCAACGGTGTCTGTAACTCCGCTCTCGTAGGCTATGATCTGCTGGGTTCTCAAAGCTATCCTCACGCTCTTCTCGGTGGGGAGGCTCAGAGCTTCATCGTAGCTGTTGGTGTGCAGGCTCTGGGTTCCTCCGAGGACGGCAGCCAAAGCCTGTATGGCAACGCGAACGATGTTGTTCTCGGGCTGTTGAGCTGTGAGCGTTGAACCGGCAGTCTGGGTGTGGAAGCGGAGCATCATCGAGCGCGGGTTCTTGGCGTTGAACCACTCCTTCATGATGTAGGCCCAGAGCCTCCTCGCGGCTCTGAACTTTGCAATTTCCTCAAGGAAGTTGTTGTGGGCGTTGAAGAAGAAGCTCAGCCTTCCGGCGAACTTGTCAACATCCATGCCCCTCTCTATGACGGCCTTGACATACTCTATTCCGTCCGCGAGGGTAAAGGCAACCTCCTGGACGGCGTTTGCTCCAGCTTCTCTAATGTGGTAACCGCTTATGCTTATCGGGTTCCACTTGGGAACGTTCTCAGCGCAGTACATGATGATGTCTGTAGTGAGGCGCATGCTTGGCTGGGGGGGGAAGATGTAAGTTCCACGTGCTATGTACTCCTTCAGGATGTCGTTCTGGACGGTACCACGGAGCTGGTTCTGGGCAACGCCCTGCTTTTCGGCAACGAGGATGTACATGGCGAGGAGGTTTGCAGCGGTGGAGTTGATGGTCATCGAAGTTGAAACCTTGTCGAGAGGGATCCCGTCGAAGAGTATCTCCATGTCCCGGAGTGAATCGATTGCAACTCCAACCTTACCGACTTCACCCTCCGCCATCGGGTGGTCACTGTCGTAGCCAAGCTGTGTTGGCAGGTCGAAGGCAACGCTCAGACCCGTCTGCCCCTGGCTGAGGAGGTACTTGTAGCGCCTGTTGCTTTCCTCGGCGGTTCCGAAACCGGCGTACTGCCTCATTGTCCAAAACCTTCCGCGGTACATGGTCGCGTAAACGCCCCTCGTGAAGGGATACTCCCCGGGAAAGCCGAGCTTTTCCAGGTAGTCCCAGTCCTCACCGAGGTCGGCGGGAGTGTAGAGCCTCTTGATCTCGAAACCGTCGTCCGTCATGAACTTCTCCTTTCTCTCGGGCCTCTTCTCGATAAACTTCTTAACCGTTGTTTCCTCCCAGCGCTTCTCCTCCTCGCGGATCTTCTTCAGCTTCTCCTTATCGAAGGTCATGCCTACCACCTGCTCCAAATTGAGCGCCGGCCTATAAAAAGCTTTTACATAGCGAAAGGCCGATCTTGATGTTGGATAAATTGTCCATCACCGGAAGTTCCTGCCGAGAAGTGCCCACCACGTGAGCAGGAGGAGAACAAGCGCCACAACGATGAGGCCGGTTGCAGTGCCCAGGGGATCGCCGGCAAAGGCGCTCAGGTCAACCCGCTTAAATCCGGACTTCAGGAGAACAACCGTCCGATAGCCTAGAATGTAGCGCTCGGGGTTTTCGATGTAGGGTACCTGGGGCAGCAGGAACTGGACCAGGAAGATCATCCCGAAGGTGGAGAGGGATGGGTAGAGCGGGCACGTGACGATTACCGGGGTCAGCATCACCAGTACCCTGAGAGAGGGAGCACCAGGATTATCGAGCCACCGATTATGCCGAGTCAGTAGCTGGAGAGCAGATCCACCATGGGGGTCTCGAATGACTCCAGCGTGGCCTCAACGCCCCTGCCCGCGGCGTTCGGGCTTATGAGGTATACCAGGGCCGGGAAGAACGTTACTAAGAAGAGAATTTTCATCCTCCTCGAAGGGATCAGGCGCCTGAACTCACGCCCCGGGATTGGGGAAAAGCCCCGGGAAGCGAGCTCCTCATTCTCCCCACCCCGCGTTGAAGCGCTCCATGAGGATTCTCTCGAGGGGACTCGTGTGGGATTTGAAGAGCCGATGGGCAAGTCCCTCCTGCGCCAGAAAGACCTGAACCTCCTGGAAGAGGTCTCCCATGAACCTCCCGTCGAGCGTCACCCTCCCCGCTCCTTCCTCCTCCCAGGCTCCCCTGACGTGGATCCTGTCCTTCATGAAATTCAGCAGCCTGACGTTGTCAGAAACGACGATGTCGTAGTCGGTGTCCTCGACGTTTATCGGATCCCGCACTCCTTTACGGCCTCACCTCGCGAAAGGCCCTTTAAACGGCTCATATAGACCAGAAACTCGAAGATGGCCATGTCAGCGTAGGCCAGCGGTGCCTCGGGCATGTAGCCGACCTTTCGCATTATCTCGACCCTCTCGCGGGGCCTCTCCTGACCGAGAGTCCTTATCCCACCGTAGGTGGGTTTTAGAGCACCGGTTAACATCTTTATGGTTGTTGTCTTTCCGGCTCCGTTGGGCCCGAGGAAGCCGTAGAAAGCACCCTTCGGGACCTGGGATTCGGGTGGTAGATGACGTTCCTCCTGCCAAAGAACTTCGTCAGGTCCCTCGTCTCGATCTTGACACAAGGGATACCCTCCAAATGGTATAATCAGGGGTTTCGGGCGGGAAGGTTATATTGGTCGGAGAGTATAGGGGTACGATGATAATCGGAAGAGTCGGCCTCGACAGCTCCTCAAGGATAGCCTTCCAGAGTCATGCACACAGTGACCACTTCGTAAGCGGAGAGGTCATCTTCTCAACCAGGGCAACCAAGCACCTCAGTCACCTCAGGAAGGGGGGCTTTTACAGGGAGACGGAGTTCGGAAAGACATTCTATCTCGGCGATTATAAAGCCAAGCTCTATCCAGCTGGTCACATGCTCGGCTCGGCTGGGATAAAGATCTGGCTCGAGAACGGGACGCTCTTCTACACCGGCGACACCAAGTGGTACAAGCTGAGGACCGCCGAGAAAAGCCGTTTTCCAAGGGCCGACTTTTTAGTAATCGAGGCCACCTTCGGCGTTCCGGTCTTCACCTTCCCCTCGCCGAGGGAAGCGGAAAAGAAGCTGGTTGCCTTCGTTGAGGAGGCCCTGGATCGGGGAAGGAGACCAACCCTTTACGTCAATCAGACGGGGAAAGCTCAGGAGGTAATGAAGATACTCGAGGTCCATGGCTACACGGTTAGGCCGAGCAGGACAATGCTCAAGGTCGCGAGGGTTTACACCAAGTTCGGGATACGGTTCGGGAACGTTGATAAAGATGGCGACGTTGTGCTGCGCTCCTATCGCTCGCCAAGGGTTGAGAACTCGCTTTCACCCTGGGAACTGATGGTTTCGGGCTTTGGCGGGCTTAAGCTGAGCAACCACGCTGACTTCTGGGAGCTGATGAAGATAGTCGAGAAGGTTAAGCCCGAGAAAATCTTTACTGTCTACGGCTTCGCGGATGAGTTCGCGAAAATCCTGGGGGGGCTGGGGTACGAGGCCCGTCCCATCGGGAGGGATCAGGTGCTCCCGAAAAGCTAATATATCACGCCGCCGTTGAACCTTCGTAGGACATTCCCCTCGGGGAATGACGCGGAAGTAACCCGCCCCCAGAAAGGTGTGGAGGTGGTGCCCCAACCCCCTCCCCAAAGTTTTTGGCTCTGATGAACAGGGGTGTCCTCGGAGGCAAGTTTGTGGACGCGAAAACTTTTTAAACTCTTTGCTTTTAGTAACCGATGGTAAACAAAAAGGGCACCGGGAGGTGGTGCCGATGGCCTGGAGGAAGGACCGCTACTGGGACCCCTTCGACCTGATGAGGGAGATACAGGAGGAGATCGACGCCATATTCAGGGACGTCATGCGCGGACCGAGGCTCTGGAGCCTCCGCGAGAAGGCAGGCGAAGGCGTAGCCGTCAGCGAGACCTGGCGGGAGCCCTTCGTTGACATCTTCGACCGCGGTGATAAGTTCGTCATAACGGTCGAACTTCCGGGAGTCCGGAAGGAGGACATCAAGCTCCGCGTTACCGAGGATACAGTTTACATTGAGGCCCAGATCAAGCGCGAGAAGGAGCTCGAGGAGGAGGGTGCAATAAGGATCGAGCGGTACTACAGCGGTTACAGAAGGGTCATCAGGCTTCCCGAGGAGGTCATTCCCGAGAAGGCCAAGGCCAGGTACAAGAACGGTGTCCTCGAGATCGAGCTGCCCAAGAAGTCCCCCAGGAAGGAAAGTGAGGAGGGCTTCCAGGTTAAGATCGAGTGATCCTTTCGTTGTTTCCCTTTCTGGGTAAACTCACCCATTACAATCATCGGCCCGTCTTGAAAAACGGAGGTGGTATTGATGGCCGAGAGGAAGGAAGTCAAGCTTAAGGTTGCTTCCGCTTACCAGCGCGACGTTGGTAGGGGGATCGTAAGAATAGACAGGAAGGCCATGCGTGAAATTGATGTTCAGAGCGGTGACATAGTCGAGATAATCGGAACCAAGAACACCGCTGCCATAGTCTGGCCCGCTTACCCGGAGGACGAGGGACTCGGTATAATCCGCATGGACGGAACCATAAGGAAGAACGCCGGCGTTAGCCTCGGCGACGAGGTCACCGTCAGAAAGGCGGACGTTAAGGAGGCCAAGAAGGTAATAGTTGCCCCCACCGAGCCGATACGCTTTGGCCACGACTTCGTCGAGTGGTTCCACAGCAGGCTCATCGGAAGGCCCGTCGTCAGGGGCGACTACATTAAGGTTGGAATCCTCGGTCAGGAGCTGACTTTCGTCGTTACCGCAACGACTCCCGCCGGAATAGTCCAGATAACCGAGTTCACCGACTTCCAGGTCAGCGACAAGCCGGTTAAAGAGGTCAGCAAGACCGCGGCTCTTGGCGTTACCTACGAGGACATAGGCGGTCTCAAGGACGTCATCCAGAAGGTCAGGGAGATGATCGAGCTCCCGCTCAAGCACCCGGAGATATTCGAGAAGCTCGGCATCGAGCCGCCGAAGGGTGTGCTCCTCTATGGTCCGCCGGGAACGGGTAAGACGCTCCTTGCCAAGGCCGTTGCCAACGAGGCGAATGCGCACTTCATAGCGATAAACGGACCGGAGATAATGAGCAAGTACTACGGTGAGAGCGAGGAGAGGCTGAGGGAGGTCTTCAAGGAGGCCGAAGAGAACGCCCCGGCGATAATCTTCATCGACGAGATTGATGCGATAGCTCCGAAGAGGGAAGAGACCCACGGCGAGGTCGAGAAGCGCGTTGTGAGCCAGCTGCTCACTCTCATGGACGGCCTCAAGGGCCGCGGAAAGGTCATCGTCATAGGAGCTACCAACAGGCCCGATGCAATCGACCCGGCACTGAGGAGACCCGGAAGGTTCGACCGCGAGCTCGAGGTTGGCGTTCCGGACAAGCAGGGCAGGAAGGAGATACTCCAGATCCACACCAGGGGAATGCCCATCGAGCCCGAGTTCAGCAAGAACAAGGTCATCGAGATACTCGAGGAGCTCGAGAGGAACGAGAACTACCGCGATGCCGCGGAGAAGGCCATAATGAAAATCAAGAAGGCGGAAAGCGAGGAGGAAATAAAGAGAATCCTCAAGGAGATCGACGAGAGGCTCTACGAAGAGGTCAAGGCCAAGCTCATTGACGCTCTCCTCGATGAGCTGGCGGAGGTCACCCACGGCTTCGTCGGTGCCGATCTGGCCGCGCTCGCGAGAGAGGCCGCGATGGCGGCACTGAGGAGGCTCATCAAGGAGGGCAAGATTGACTTCGAGGCCGAGCACATACCGAGAGAAGTCCTGGAGGAGCTCAGGGTCACCAAGAAGGACTTCTACGAGGCGCTGAAGATGGTCGAACCCTCGGCCCTCAGGGAAGTACTCATCGAGATCCCGAACGTCCGCTGGGAGGACATAGGCGGACTTGAGGATGTGAAGCAGGAACTCCGAGAAGCCGTCGAATGGCCACTCAAGTACCCCGAGGCGTTCCAGGGACTCGGCATAACGCCGCCGAAGGGCATACTCCTCTATGGTCCGCCGGGAACGGGTAAGACTCTGCTGGCTAAAGCGGTAGCGAACGAGAGTCAGGCTAACTTCATAGCCATTAAGGGTCCGGAAGTGCTGAGCAAGTGGGTCGGTGAAACCGAGAAGAACATCCGCGAGATCTTCAGGAAGGCCAGACAGGCGGCTCCGACGATAATCTTCATCGACGAAATTGACGCCATCGCTCCTCGCAGGGGAACCGACGTCAACCGCGTTACCGACAGGCTCATCAACCAGCTCCTGACGGAGATGGATGGAATCCAGGAGAACAGCGGTGTGGTCGTCATTGGAGCAACCAACAGGCCGGATATCATTGATCCGGCTCTGCTGAGGCCGGGAAGGTTTGACAGGCTGATACTGGTTCCTGCTCCGGACGAGAAGGCCAGACTGGAGATATTCAGGGTTCACACGAGGCGCGTTCCCCTCGCCGAGGACGTGGATCTCGAGGAGCTCGCCAGGAGGACCGAGGGATACACCGGTGCGGACATAGCGGCCGTCGTAAGGGAGGCCGCTATGATCGCCCTCAGGAGGGCCCTCCAGGAGGGCATCATAAGGCCTGGCATGAAGCCCGACGAGATCAGGGAGAGGGTCAAGGTAACGATGAAGGACTTCGAGGAGGCCCTCAAGAAGATCGGCCCGAGCGTCAGCAAGGAGACGATGGAGTACTACCTGAAGATCCAGGAGAAGCTCAAGCAGGCGAGGGGCTGATGCCCCTCTCTTTTCATAGCTTTTAGGGGTGAGAGCATGATCTACGGGGTTCTCCTAAGCATACCTGAGAAGTTCGTGAAGAAGTATGAGGACGAGGTCAGAAAGGCCATCGGCTACGGCATAGCAAGGGGCGACATAATAAGCTTTACTGAGGCAAGATACAAGGGCGACGTTGCCTTCGTCATGCTCGCCCGCTCGAACAGGGCCGCGGAGAGGGTCGCCAGCGAGCTCAGAGAACTTCCGATAAACGTCAGGATAATCGAGATCGAGGGGAGGAGCTAGTCAGGTATTTTTCTCTCCGATTTCACCCTTCCGCGGTTCGATGGAGGAAAAGAGAAGGAATCAGTCGAGCTTTTCAAGTTCGTATACCATCGCATCACTGCGCCTGAGTTCCCGCACGGCTATGCGTCGGGCCTCGTCGGCCGTTTCGGCCTCGAATACTACCGTCTTCCCGTGGTGGTCCCCCCCGTGGAGCGTGAGGGCCCATCTCATGGTATCACCGGATTGTTTGTCATCCGTTCAACTTTTATAAACCTACCGGGGGAGTTTTTGGTATGTACCTGATAATTCGACAGGAGTATTTAAGCTCAGTTATCAAAAAGGCGAAAAAGAGCCCCATCGAGATCTGTGGTCTTCTCCTCGGGAGGCGAGGGGAAGATACATTCAGGGTCGAGGAAGTTCACTTCATCACCAATAGACTGAACTCCCCCGCGGGTTTTGAGATGGATCCCCTGGAGATGGTCAGGGCCATAGACGGGGCGGAAAAGAGAGGGATCGAAGTCGTGGGCATCTTCCACTCACACACCAGGTGTCCGCCGAGGCCGAGCGGGAGGGACTTGAGGGGGATGGAACTCTGGCCGGTTGTCTGGCTGATAGTGGACAGAGAAAGAAACTACGGGGCGTACGTCCTCAGGAACGGAAGGGTGGAGAAAGTAGATGTGAAAATTGTTTAGTCGTCCCTTATCACGATCTCGATCTTTCTCCCCTCGCGGTAGCCCTTCATGGACGAGAGCATGCCTTTTATCGTCTTCTCCACGAGTTCCTGTACCCAGTCCTTCATCGGGAGAACCTGGCCGTCAATCTTAACGGTTACCTTCGGCTTTGAACTCAGGATTACACAGTCTTTCAGCGTTTTTTCACCGGCAACTATCATCCTCGCCATTTCAGAGCACTTGAAGCCGCACATGCCGCAGTCTATGTTGGGCAGCATGAAGGCGCGCTTCTCCACGAGGTCGGCGAGCTTCTCGGGCTCTTTAGTCGCGTCTATAACCGGGAGACCGTATATCTCTTCCATTCCCCTTCCGGCGATAACACCGCTCACCGCTATGGCAAGGCCGTCGTTGAGCTCCCTTACATCTTCCTCGTTCCTCGCGCATATCACCTTGGGCACGTGCTGGACGCTTTTGAAACCCTCCAGGAGGAGGAAGTCAGCGTTGACCATCGAGAAGAGGGCGTTGATGTCCTTCGCCCTGAAGAGGAGCGCATCAGTATCGTTCGCCCTCACTACAACAGAATCCGCCACCCGGGAGAAACGCCAGGTATCAGTTCCCTCCCTGTCAAAGCTTGCATGCATGCTCTTGGCTATCGCCACGCGATAGCCGCGCTCCTTGAGAACCCTTGCGACGGCTTCGACCGTTGTTGTCTTACCGCTCTTTTTAAAGCCTACAAAGGCCACCGCCCTCATGATCCCACCTCAAAGAAGCATTATCCAGTTCATATCCTCGATCTTGATGATCAAACCCCTGGCCCTGTTCCCGGCTATGTCCACTACATCTCTCAGGAGTATGACTTCCTCATCGAAGTCCTCGAGGATTCCTGTGAACGAGTGCTCGTTGCTAACCGAGAGGGCGACGCGCTCCCCCTTCCAGCTCTCGAGGGTCTTGTCGAGGAGGTACTGCTTCTCGCTCATCCCCTCACCCCCAGAGACCAAAAACCTATAAGGCTTTTAACGGTTTCCGGTTCGGTGATAGAATGAGGTTCGTCACGAAGAATGAAGCCGTCAAGAGGTCTTTTCTTGAGGATTTGAAGGGGGAAGGGATAAGGTTTGAACTTGGCGAGAGGCTCTCCTACGAGACCTTCGTCGGGTACATGCTCGAGGGAACCCTGGAGGAGATAAGGGCACAGATAGACGCCATGGAAGGGGCAGACAAAGAGGCCCTCATGGAGGGGTTCACCTCCTTCAAAGAGAGCCTCAACCACATACTCGAGCACATAAAGGTTGGGGAGAGGTTCGACGTTCTCCTGAACGAGGGGCCCTGGGTCGCCGAGATTCTCGACCAGCTGACGAGGAACGGTGCGATAGATTATCAGGAGGGCATCATAAAGCTCAAGGATGGAGTTGACGTCACCAAGCTCCGCTTTGAGTTCAAGTTCCCCTTCAACCTCGTTCACACCCCTGAAAGCGCCGAGAAGATAGCCAAGCAGTTTGCACTCACCGATCTGACGATGGAGTACGAGTTCGAGATACTCGAGCTCGAGATGGACAGGATAAACACCCTTGGTAAGATCGCGAGCAGGTATTTTCCGGAGGACTACCTGCTCAGGGTTTACTTCGCCCTCGTCGGAAGGGCAATTCTCGCGAGCGAGATCCTCAAGAGTCTTGGCAGTGAGAAAGTGGAAATGAACGAACTCGTCAGGGCCTTCGCCAGGGCGGCGCCGATAGCGATTCCAACTCCGAAGGGAACCCTCGTCATCAACTACTCTCCCCGGGCGATAGAGGAAGTGCTGCGCCTCCTCAAGAGGCTCGGCTACGTTGAGATCAAGGCTGGAAAGGTCAAGAAGCTCAGGGACCTGGTCTGAGGTACCTTATCCTTGCCCTTCCATTCTTTTCAAGCCATTCCAGGAGCTCCCTCGCGAAGGCGAACTTCTTCCGCTTTGTCTCCCACACCGGGGAGTGATCCCTCAGAGAGGGCTTGCTCCATTTTCCGACGGTTTCTCCGAAGTCGAAGCCCACCAGCGTTATCTCCCTCGCTCCCAGTTCCTCCGCAAGGAAGACCGCCCTGTCGCCGTCTGTGAAGCCGCCGAAGTTGTAAACTATGTCGAGCGGCTCGGTCTGACAGGTGCCGAGGATTCTGGAGAAGAGGGGCACGTAAATCGCCATCTTCTCGATGTTGTCCCCGTGGGCGTGGACGACCATGAAAGAGCCTCTGTCGTTCGCTATCTTGAGATCCGGAATCCTGCCATCGAGGTCGGTGACGATTACGTCGGGTAAAATACCAGCGTCAAGCAGCGCTGAAGTCGCTCCATCCGCCGCTATCAACGTCCCATCGGAGAACTCGAATTCCTTCAATGCCCTATCGAGGCTCGGGCCTGCGCCGAAGACGTAAACCCTCCTCCCGATGATCGCGGCGAGCTCCTCCTTCAGGATGTAGTCGTCTCCTTCCAGAAGAAGTGCCCTCAAAAGCTCCGCCGCCTTTCTATCTTTCTCTACCGAGTACCCCATCTCCCCAACGATTCGCTCGTAGAACGGCTTCCAGTCCTCCCACCTCATTTCTCTCCCCTCAGTCTCCTGTCAACCTCCACCATCTTCCTCCACTGTCTTCCGGGCCAGTATATTTGACCGCAGTTTTGACAGACGTAGAACTCGTCGTACTTCTCATAAACCGTTGGGGAGACCCTGCCCCTTACCTCTCCCTTCGAGACGGGTCTTATCGGGCCATTGCACTTCGGACAGCGGGCGTTTTTTGGGAACAGCTCTTTGAACTCAATCCCAAAGCGCATGAGCTCCCTCACCTGGCCCTCAAGGGAGTTGGACCCGAGGAGGAAAGCTTCAGCGCCGAGCTTTTTGGCCCTCTCAGCGAGGCCTGAATCGCGCGTCAGGATTATCCTCCCCTCGGATAGGGCAACGCGGACTATCTCATCGTCATCCTCTATGCCGTAAAGGGTATCATGGCCGTAAAGGCGGAGCCACCTAGCGAGCCGGCCGAGCATCATGTCCGCTATAAAGCGCATGAGCATCGAGGGTATTAATCCAACCTGGGTTAAAGTGTTTCCGGTGGTGAAATGCACCACGGCTGCGATACCCTGCTGAGGCGCTTCAACGAGTTCTGATCTGAAAGTTCACGGCCGGAAGTGACGCTGACCTGCCCATAAAGGTGAGAAATGCCCCTAAAAGCCCCCGCGAAAGGCGGAGCTTGAGGCTAAAATCGAGGAACTCGCGACCTTCTCCACTATCATCTCTTCGAGTTCCACGTAGTTGATGAGAGAGGATTCAGGCGATACATGGAGCTTCTCAGGGTGAAACCCGTTAAGGTCGGATGAGGAAGGATTTTAAGGGAAACTCTTTTATGGTCATAAAACGGGTGGTTGAGATGCTCGTCTACTTCATCGGCACCGGGGGCAGCGAGGGAATTCCGGCCCATCTCTGCACCTGCTCGACCTGCAACGAGGCTAGGAATTTTAGTTTCGCGCAGAGGAGGCCCTCAACTCTAGCAATAATCACCGAAGACAAAAAGGCCGTTCTCTTCGATGTCGGGACGGACATAAGGGACCTCCTCAACGTCCCGCTGGAGGCCGTTTTCCTGACCCACTGGCACCACGACCACATCTATGGCCTTTACAAGCTCCGCTGGATGGCGAGAAAAACGGTTCTGTACGCACCTGAGGGAGAGGCTGACGCGCTAATCCTGAAGGATCCCAAGAACCTGAAACCAGAAATCCTCAGGCCCTTTGAGACGGTTGAGCTTGGCTCCCTCAGAATCACCTCACTGGAACTTAACCACAGTGTCGAAACCCTCGGCTACCTCGTGGAGGAGGATGGAAGGAGCGTTGCAATCCTCTACGACACGAAGGGGCTTCCTGAGGAGACAGCGGAGTTTTTGGAAAGGAAAGCCCCGCTAAGACTCGCGATAGTTGACGCCACCTATCCCCCCGGAACCGACGACCCCTACCACAACAACGTTGATGAAGCCGCTGAGATGGGCCGTTCCCTTGCAGAGAGGACGGTTCTAAGCCACATCTCCCACAAGAACCTGCCGTTCCTGGAACTGACGGACTACGTGAGGAAGAGGTGGGGAAACGGAGTTCTGGTTGCCTATGACGGGATGGTATTCTACGTCTGAGGGATTCCAGTAATCTCTCTGGGATACTCAGAATACACGGCGAGGACTACCACCGCGGCTGTTTCCGTGTTGGTATCGCCGGCTGGTATGATCCTCCCATTCTCAACACGGTAGCCGGTTATTATTCCACCGTTTCCTGCTTGGAGGGAGGAGATCCTTTTGAGACAGCGTGAGTAAGCATTTCTGCCTTCCGCGGGCATTTCCAGTGCACGATGGAGGTATATGAAAAGGGCACACTTGTAGGTCTGATACGTCCCATCAAATGCCCTGTCCCTGAAACCGTTTCCGTCCCACATCGAGAGAAGCCTGGAATAGAGCTCAAGGGCACCCTTTTCGTTCCCCTCTATGAGATCGTTTAAAGCCCCGTAAACTGCCAAATCAGCGTAGGACTCCCAGTCGGTCATTATGCACGAGGTGTTAACAACCTCGTATTTTACCTCGAAGGTCGCGTTGAACTTCCGGGAATAAACCTTCCCCAGATTCTCCATCTCCATGCAGTAGAACCCGTCGATGGGCCTTCCGAGAAGAGGATCAACCTTTCCGTTCCAGCCCCCGGAGTAGTTCTCGTCAAGGTTCTCAAGGATGCGCCTCCCAAGCGGAGAACCGAGGGAAACGAGGGCACGCGAAGCCAAGAGGTTGTCGTTCGCTATGTAAATCGTCTCGTTGTCAGGGTAGGCTTTAACGGCCGCCCTGAGAAGGTTTGCCTCCGGAACGTACTGGGATTCGAGGAAGGAACGGAGCTTTGAGGAATTTAATGGATACTCCAACGAGGTCTTTGAAGTGCTCTTCCCATGCCACGCCAAAAGCCCCACCGTGAGCAGGACGATGAGCACGGATGCCTGTAAATACCTCCTCATCGAAGTGAGTTAACCGAAACCGTAAAAGCCTTTTGGGAAAGGCTCAACATTCTACGGTGGTGACATGCGCGTTCTCGAGCTGGCGAAGAGGAGGAAGACCGTGAGGCAGTTTCTTCCCGACAGGCCGCCGAAGGAAGACATCCTGAAGGCGATAAAGGCCGCGAAGGAGGCCCCGAGCGGAATGAACGCCCAGCCCTGGCGGTTCGTGGTAATCGACGACGATTGGCTGAAGGGTAGAATAAGGGAGGCCTGCGAGGCCGAGGAGGAGAAGTTCTACTCAAGGACGAAGGGCGACCTGATGGCCTGGCTGAACGCCAAGGGGTTCAGGCCGGAGAAGCCCTTCCTTAGCGAGGCGCCCTACCTCATCCTCGTCTTCGGACACACGAAGGTACCGTACTGGCTCCAGTCGACGTGGATAGCCGTTGGCTACCTGCTCTTGGCGCTTGAAGAACTCGGCCTCGGCACGGTAACCTACACGCCGCCGAACCCGAAGCCGGTTGAGGAACTCCTGAAGGTTCCCTCAGAGTACAAGCTCCAGACGATTCTTCCGGTCGGTTATCCTGCCGACCCAAAGCCGAAATACGAAAGGAGGGAGCTGGAGGAGGTGGTGAGCTTCAACGGCTTTTAGCCCTCTCCAGCAGGTTCTCAACAAAAACCGAAACGTTCTCGACGTCCCTTCCGACCATAACGAAGTCAAAATCCCCGTATTTTCTCCGGTAGTTCTCGATGAAGAGCTCGTCGTTTAGGGTATCCCCAATGTAAACCCCTCTCTCGCCCCTAACAAGCCTCCACAGAAGGTCAGGGTTAGGTTTCAGGCCGAGTTCCCTCGTTACGGCTTTCTCAAAGCGGAAGCCGAGGATTTTCTCCGCGAGCCTAAGCTCAAGCTCGTTCCTTCCGGTTACAACGCCGATTTTGGTGATTTTCCCGAGTTCCTCAAGGAGTTCAGAACTTATCAGGGGTTTTTCCCGTTTCCAGAGGCCGGGAAAATCAAAGAGCCTGCCGGGATAGGCATTTCCGAGGTAAAATGTGTTGAAGACCCTCTCTATGCTCCCCCGGTGTATCTCGAAGCCGAACCTTTCCCGCACCCAGTTGATGCCCTCCCCCGGTGGAAACTCGTTGACAAGGTTCTCCAAGTCGCCGGAGAGGGAAAAGAGGATTAGCGCCTCGCTCACCTTGAAGTCATCACCGAACGACCCCTTTGAGCGGAGCTTTCTTATCAGTTCAAGGTCTATCTTTCTCTCGACGCCGAACATTCGGAGGAAGTACTCCACTGTGAGCTTTACGGCCATGTCGTAGCTCTCGCTAACGTCTATGAGCGTGCCGTCTATGTCAAAAACGACCCACAACTCAACCACCCGTTATCTCCCCGACGGCCCTTAAGAAGGCCTCGTTCTCCCATCTCCTTCCTATGGTTACCCTTATGTGTCCCTCCAGCCTGCCCGAGAGCTTTCTGACGACGATTCCCCGCCTTAGAAGTTCCTCGTAGGCGTTCAGTTTGACCAGTAAAAAGTTCGCGTCGCTTGGGTATGCCAAGTCACCGAGCTTCTTCCTGACCCTCTCGCGCTCCTCGATGATTTTCCTAACCCTCTTCTCAACCAGGTCGGTGTGCCTCAGCATGACGACCATAGATGTCATCGTCATGATTCCGACGCTGAAGGGCGACTTTATCCGGTAGAGGGCATCCACTATCTCCTCACCTGCGAGCATGTAGCCGGCCCTAACCCCGGCCAGTCCAAAGGCCTTTGAGAACGTCCTGAGGATTATGAGGTTTTCGTATTCGTCAATCAGCTTCCAGAGGCTTCTTCCTGAAAACTCCGCGTAGGCCTCGTCGAGAACAACGGGCTTTCCGGTTTCAAGGACTTCAACTATCTCCTCTTCCGGCTGTAAATTTCCCGTGGGGTTGTTGGGGGAAGCTATAAAAACCGCCCTTGCGTTTTTGGACTTCTCCGCTATGGCCCTCCCGTCAATCGTGAAGTCCTCCCGCAGGGGGACCTCAACGAGGGGAATTTCGTTAAGCTTGGCGTAGAAGCCGTACATTCCGAAGGTTGGAGGAGTCGTTACGATGTAGTTTCCATCAAAGAGCCTAACGAGGTAGCTGATAAGCTCGTCGCTTCCGTTACCAACGGCAACGTTTTTGGGTGAGACTCCATAGAAATCGGCTATAGCCTCTCTTGCCGGCATTGACGTGATGTGGGGATACCTGTTGAAGCTCATCTCCCGGAGTTCATCAAAAATCTCCTCCTTGACCCAGTCGGGCAGGTCGTAGGGACTTTCGTTCTTGTCCAGCCAGACCCTGTAGTTTCCCTCCACTACTCTGTAGGGCTGGAAGGACTTGACGAGCTCGCGAATCATTTCCTCCGCCTCCTCAATTCGGCCATAACTTCACCGAGGGAAACTTCGTTGTAAGCGAGGAGAACGAGCAGGTGGTAGAGCATATCCGCTGTCTCGTAGATTAACCCCTCCCTGGTTTCCGCCACGAGGACTTCTACCGCCTCTTCGCCAAACTTTTTGTAAATCCTCTCCCTGCCCTCTTTGAAGAGCCTCGATGTGTAGGAACCCTCAACGGGATTTTCCTTTCTCTTCATTATCAGCTCTTCAAGTTCCCTGAGGATTGTCAGGGAGTAGTCCATCGGCAAAACCCTCTCCGGTTCGCCGAGCTTTCTGTAGAAGCATGAGTAGTTCCCGGTGTGGCAGGCGACTCCTTTTTGCTCCACTATCAGGAGTAGAGCGTCGTTGTCGCAGTCTATTCTAATCTCCTTCACCCTCTGGGTGTTTCCGCTTACTTCCCCCTTCATTCTAACCCTCTTTTGAGAGCGGGAGTAGTAGTGGGCGTAACCTGTTTCAAGGGTTCTCCTCAGGGCCTCCCTGTCCATGTAAGCCAGCGTGAGGACTTCTCCCTTGGTGTCCTGGACAACAACGGGAACGATTCCACCGTTCTTCTCCCAGTCAACTTTTTCTATTAGCTCCTCAAGGCCCATTCTACCACCTCAGTAATCCAGCCTTACGGGAATTCCCCTCTCAGCCAGAAACTTCTTCAGCTCGCCGACGGTGTATTCGTTGTAGTGGAATATTGACGCGGCTAAACCAGCCTCGGCTCCTGCTTTGAAGGCCTCGTAGAAGTGCTCCGGTTTCCCGGCTCCTCCAGAGGCTATTACCGGAATATCAACGGCACTTGCGACGGCTTTCGTCAGCGGTATGTCGAAGCCCTCCTTGGTTCCGTCGGTGTCCATGCTCGTCAGGAGTATCTCACCTGCCCCAAGTTGTTCAACGGTTTTTGCCCATTCTACAGCGTCAATCCCTCTCGCTTTCCTTCCCCCGTGGGTGTAGACCTCCCAGAAGGAGCCGTTCCACTTCGCGTCTATCGCCACCACGAGGTTCGCGGTTCCAACGACGCTCGCTATCTCCCTAACGAGTTCCGGCCTCTCGACTGCGGAAGTGTTTATGAACACCTTATCGGCCCCGCGTTTGATTATCTCCCTGGCCTCTTCGAGGGTTTTTATGCCTCCCCCGACGGTGAAGGGGACGTATATTTCCTCCGCAATTCTCTCAACGAGGTTGAGGAGTATTCCCCTCTTCTCGTAAGAGGCCGTAATGTCAAGAAAAACTATCTCGTCTATGCCCTCCCTCTCGTAACGCTTGGCGAGCTCAACTGGGTCGCCGGCGTCTCGTATGTTCCTGAACTTGATTCCCTTCACGACCCGTCCTTCCTTTATGTCGAGTGCCGCGATTATCCTCTTCGCAAGCATCTTGCCACCTCCAGAAGCTCCTCAAGAGACACCAAACCCTCGTAAAGGGCCTTCCCAACAATAACGCCGGAGAACCCGATTTCCTGGAGCTTTCTCAGGTCATCGGCACTTGAAACTCCTCCCGCGTAGATGAACTCCTCGTTTTCCCAGAAGCGCTCGATTTCCTCTATCCCGGTGAGCGTTCCGTCCCGCTCAACGGAGGTGTAGATGAACCTGTCCACGTATTTCTTCAGAATCCCGTAGGCCTCTTTGACCTCCAGACCGCTTTCAACCCAGCCCTTTACGGCTATTCTTCCTCCCCTGGAGTCGAGGCTTACAGTTATCCCCTCGAAGTCCTGAGTGATTCGCTCCAGAAAGCCTATATCGAAGGCCTTCGTGCCTATTATGGCATTCTCAACGCCGATTTCGTAGGCTTTAGCGATTGCCTCGTAGCTCCTCAAACCCCCGCCCAGCTGAATCCTCAGGCCGGTTTCTTGGATTATTCTCTCGACTACGTCGAGGTTCTTCGGGAAGCCTTCGAAGGCCCCATCGAGGTCAACGACGTGAATCTTATCAACGAACTCGGCAAAACGCTGGGCTATCCTCAAGGGGTCGCCGTAGACCCTGACCCTGTCTTTTCTGCCCTTGTAGAGCCTCACGGCCTTTCCGTCCATGAGGTCTATTGCTGGATATACCTCCATTTCAAAGCCTCCTGAAGTTTCTCATCAGGATTAAGCCGTTCCTCCCGCTTTTTTCCGGGTGAAACTGCACCGCGTAAACGTTCTCCCTGCAGACGGCGGAAGTGAAGACTACCTTCTTCCCCTTGGATTCGTAGTCCGTAACTCCGGCAATTACGTCCTCTTCAGGCACCGCGTAGTAGGAGTGAACGAAGTAGAAGTAAGCACCGTCCTTTATTCCCTCAAAGAGGGGGCATTCCTTCCTTTTCCACAGCTGGTTCCATCCTATGTGTGGCGTTCTAACCCCCTGAAACCTGAGCACTCTTCCCTCGAAGACCCCAAGGCCCGGTTTTCCCGGACTTTCCTCACTTTCCCGGAAGAGTAGCTGGAGGCCGAGGCATATCCCGAGGAATGGCTTCCCCTCGTTTATCGCATCTATTATAACACCCCTAAGGGGTTCGAGCTTCTCAACCACCGCACCAAAGTTGCCCACGCCGGGAAGGACGAGCTTTTCTGCCCTCTCTATCTCGTAGGGGTCGTCTGTGATAACCCCCCCAAGGGCCTTTCTGACGTTGGCGAGGTTACCTATACCCAAATCCACTATCGCTATCACCCTCACACCTCCAGCAGGCCTTTTGTGCTCTCCAGCTTCTCGCTTTCTCCAATGGCCTCTCCAAGAGCTTTGCCGAGTCCCTTGAAGGTCGCCTCGATTACGTGGTGCCCGTTAATCCCGCTCAGGGTCTTCACGTGGATTGTAGCCCTGAGGGAGCGCGCCAGCCCCCAGAGGAACTCCCTCACGAGGGCCTTCTCGAAGCCCGTTTCCCCCTCCTCGTAGGAGAGCTCAACGCTCACGTATGGCCTTCCCGAGATGTCCACGGCGACAATAACGAGGGCCTCATCCATAGGCATTATCGCGCTCCCGAAGCGCACAAACTTTTCCGGCAGTTTGGAGCGGAGCTCCTCCCCGAGGGTTATGCCGACGTCCTCCCAGAGGTGGTGCCTTAGGTCGTAGGTAGCCCTGACGCTCGCTTTTTTCCCCATGTAGTGGAAGAGCGTAACCAATAGGTGGTCGAGCACTCTATCGTTCGTCTCAATGTTTCCTTCCACTCCAAGCTGAACCTCCACGCTCGTTTCCCTCGTTTCCCTCTTCATCTCCTCACCTCCATGCTCCTCCTGTGGAGTTCCATGCCCTCTATCTCGGCCAGGCGTAGACCCAGCTCCCTCTCCGCTAAGAACTCTTCCCTTCCCACCATTGCGAGGGTTATCGGTTTCACGAAGTCCCTAACTGTCAGAACACCGCTGAACCGGGCCGTTCCTCCCGTTGGAAGGACGTGGTTAACCCCGAGGAAGTAGTCGGCGGAGGGGACGGGCGTATATGGGCCGAGGTAAATCGCACCGGCGTTTTCAATGAGGTCAACTATTCCCATCGGGTTTTCGGTTATTATCTCAAGGTGTTCCGGCGCTATCTCGTTGACCTTTCTGGCGCACTCCTCAAGGGTCTCGCAGGTGATTACCTCTACCCCCTCGCGGGAGCAGTATTCGGCGAGTTCTCTGGAGGTCGTTAGAAGCCACGCCCTGCTGTCCTTTCCGTGCTCAAGCTGGCTGAGTAAATCCGCCAAAACGTATTCCTTATCCGCGCTTTCATCCGCTATCACCGCTATTTCCGAGGGTCCCGCGAGGCTGTCTATCCCAACAACTCCGAAGACCTGCCTCTTGGCCTCGTTCACGAACCTGTTTCCGGGCCCGAATATCTTGTCCACCTTTTCCATGCCGATGCCGTAGGCCATAGCCCCTATCGCTTGAACACCGCCGAGCTTGTAGACCTCGCTTATGCCGAGCTTTTTGGCAACGTAGAGGACGTAGGGGTTCACCTTCCCGTCCTTCGGCGGGATTGTAACGGCAATCTCCTTGACCCCTGCTATTCTCGCTGGAACTGCGACCATCATGAGGGTTGAAGGTAGCGGTTTTCCCCCGGGGACGTAGATACCTATCCTCCTTATCGGCCGGTATATGAGGCCGTAAAGCGAGCCGTTTTTAATGAAAAGCTCGTCCTTTGGTTTTTGCCTTTCGTGATAGTCCCAGAGCCTTTTGATTGTCCTCTCGATAATTTCCCTGTCCTTCTCAGGGATAACTTCCTCCGCCTCTTGGAACTCCTCCTCGCTGACCCTGAAGGGGCCGTCAAAACCGTCAAACCTTCTGGAGTACTCCCTAACGGCTTCGATTCCCCTTTCGCGTATGTCCCTAAGTATCTCGGCGACGTAACTTTCAAGCTCAAAATCCATCTTTAATCACCTCCTTTATCGAAAAAACGAGCTCGTTTATCTCCTCAAACTTGGTTTTCTGAGAAATTCTGTTGACGAGGAGCTGGGCCGAAACGTCCATGACCTTCTCAACTTCAACGAGGCCGTTCGCCCTCAGTGTTTCCCCGGTTTCCACTATATCAACGATTGCATCGGCTATGCCGACCTTCGGAGCCAGCTCCACGCTCCCGCTGAGCTTCAGGATTTCCACATCAACTCCCAGCCTTGAGAAGTACTCCCTCGTTATTCTCTCGTATTTGGTGGCAACCCTATAGCCGTCCATCTCTTCCGGTGAGACCACCCTTTCCCGGGGCATTGCGAGACTGAGACGGCACTTTCCGAATGGAAGCTCCAGCGGGACGAAAACGTCGCTTTTCCGTTCTTCAACAACGTCGCTTCCCGAAATACCGAGGTCAACCCCGTGTTCAACGTAAACAGGGACATCGAAAGCCCTCGCGACTAAAACTTCATTGCCGTTGAACCTCTCAATGAGCCGTCTCTTGCCGGGCTTTTGGACATCGTAACCGGCTTTTCTAAGGACTTCAAGGGAACCTTTGAGGAGACGCCCCTTTGGAAGAACGAACCTCATCTTTCCACCTCCACGGGGATTCCGAGTTTTACGAGCCTCTTAGCTTCCCTGTATGCACTCACCGGATCCTTCGAAGAAAGCCTTGTTCTCCCCCTCGTCTTTCCAGTGTAGAGCCTTGAAAGGGCCACCATATCAAGATAGAAACCGGCAGCAGGTTTTTCACCGACCGAGTATTCCCCACCGCCGCCTATCGGCTTTCCAACCTTAGGGGAGTATATTTCGAAGATGATGTCCGTGTAGTAGGGCAGCGGCCTGACCGTTCCGAGGTCTATGAAGACCCTTTCATCGTCCACTATCTCCAAAAGCAGGTCGAGTTTCTCAAAACCGCTCTTCCTTCCTCGGAAGTTAAAGAGGCGCCAGAGTTCCTCCTTCTTCTCTTCAGGGATGGGAAGCCGGTCTATCGGCTCAAAGTTCCTCTTAATGAGTGCACTGAAAACAACGTCCCTGAATTCCTTAATTTCCTCTGTGGCTCTCCTCCACACCTCGAGGCTGCCGATGTCTATGTAGAACTCATCAACACCGAGGGCCTCCAGCGCCGTTATCGCCACAACTATCGGTTCCACGAGACTTCCTTCCGGAAATCCTATCATCTCGATCCCGGCCTGCCATTCCCCCCTCGTTGAGCCGTTCAGAACCTCTGTTATGTAGAACAGCCTTATGGACTCGTCGGAGAAGGCCCTCATTATCCTCGACGTCGGATCGGGGTTTATGAGGTGGAATCTGTTGTCGTAGGCCAGCTTGGTTCCCTTCCTTATTTCCGGCGAGTACTCCTCTATTGCCGGAAAAGTCACCTCGCGGTAGCCCCAGAGTTCGAAAACACCCCTCAGACGGTTCCCAATCTCCGCTAACCTGAGATAGTCCTCTATGGAACGTCTCAAGAGAACACCCCCTGCTGGATTATGACGGAATGGACATCCTGCTTAGAAGAGGTGATGATGGCAGTGGCTCACCCAGTTGGGATTTAGGATCTCAAGGGCTTCCAATCCGGATGAAGCTGTAGTTCCGACCATTGCCATCGCCGGCCCAAGTTGGAGTTCTCCTAAATAAACCTGTCCCAAAGTATCCCGACTATCCGGCAAAAAGAGACAAGTAATAGGTTCGCATTTCGTCGTTTATCCAATTCCAAGGAATTCCTCGAGAACCTTCAGAACAGCTATCTGCTCATCGCTCTCCACCGCCCCGGGCCTTACAGAGCGGACCCTTCTCAGAGCTTCCCTGAGCGGAATCCCCTTCGAGTACATGAGCCAGGCAACTGCCACCGTCCCGCTCCTGCCAAGGCCCCCAAAGCAGTGGATCAGGACCTTTTTCCCGTCCCAGACCCGTTTTTCAATCCAGCGGAGGATTCCGAGGAGCTGAGAAAAAGAGGGTGCCCCAAAATCGGGTATTGGGCTGTGGAGGGCCTCAACTCCCCTCTCCTCCCACTCTTCGAGGGGGTAGGGAAGCTCGTAATCCTCGACGAGAACAACGACGGCTTTAAACTCCCTGGCCACCGCATCAAGCTCTCCTTCCGTCGGCATCCTTGAGAAGGCAACGTTCTCATCTACGAACCTTGCCGAGGGCCACATTCTTATCCCCTGAATCCTTGATGCGCGGGTAATTTAAGGTTGCTCCCAGACCAGGGTTTTCTCACCATCTGTTGAGGCAAGAAGGGTTCCGTTTTCGTCGAAAACCCAGGCTCCGCCCGGCGGATAGCTGTTCACGATGAAGGCCCTTACTCCGAGGAGCTTAACCCTCTCCGCCATCGCCCCAACGTCCTCCTCGTTTGGCTGGCCGTAGTCCGGCGAGTACTCCATCGGCACGAAGAGATAAGCTGGCCTTTTCCGCCTCACCCACTTGAGGATGCGCTTGTTGTAGAGGTCGCCGCAGATGATTACCGCGACCTTCCCGAACTCCGTTTTCGCCGTCCTGACTGTGTTGCCCGTGCAGAACTCGTAAGGTTCCTGAAACTTGCGGTGCTTTAGGAGAACCTCTCTGTTTCTGCCGATTAAAAGCGCGGAGTTGTAAACGCAGTTTTTGTACGGCTCAAGGAGGCCAAAGACGACGTAAACACCGTTTTCCTTAGCGAGTCTGCTCACCCGTTCGACTATCTCATCGTAAAGCCCCGCTCCAGAAAAGTCCCTCTCCTCGAAACCGGTGAGGCAGTATTCGGGAAACACTACGAAGTCGGGATTATACGTCAGAGCCCCGCTGAAGCGCCTCTCGAACTCGGCCCAGTTGGCGCTGAAGTCTCCAGTCTTAACCCCCATCGGAATTAACGCGACCCTCATTACTGCACCTCCAGCTTCTCAGAGGTCTGGAAAATCTTCTCGACAAGTTTCGGAGGTAGATCGTCCGGATTCTGATATTTTGTTACCTCTCCTATAAGATTGTCGAGCTCCTTGAGCGTTTCAAGGTTCTTCTCGATGAGAACTTTCCTCCTCGTGGAGTTGCTGAAGCTGACTGCTTGAAAAAACAAATGGCAGTTAGACATAGCCGAGAACATTAGCTGAAATCTCTCGTCATTCTTGTACGCCTGGAGGAGGCCGAAAGTGTCTTCAAGGTGCTCGGCCCTGATGGAGTATGCACGGGCATAGAAAACCACGAGGTCATCAGAAGCGTTCTCGCGAAGGAGGTACTCAAAGGTTCCGCCGACGTCGGAGAGTCCTCTGGCGTCCTTCAAGCCATAGAGGTAAACAGACGTTAGCAGGCTCTCCTCACCTTTTCGGCAGCTCCACAGGGCGTATGAAGAGAAGAGCAGAACGATGAACGTAACCACCAAGACCACAACGTGGCTTTTTCTTCTCGTTCGTATCACCCGTTTACCACTACCCGCAAAAATCTTAAAACCTTTTCCGCGATTCCTCAAAATAACCATGAGAGTGTCACGGGGGACTTCGAATGAGAACCCACTCCTTCGGCGTTGAGACGGTTCCGGTTGCACTCGCCGGCGACCTGCTCGTCGGGAGCGTCCACGACGGGAAGGCCTACAAAATCATGCTCGCGAGGATTGACGGTGAAGAGATAAAAGGGCTGAAGTTCCTCTCGGGCAAAAACGACTGGGAAGGCCACAGCGTGGCAAAGCTCGAGGACGGCTACCTCATCGGTGGTGCCGCTGAAGGAAGGGCAACACCGGACGGGGGCGAGGGATGGAAGGGCTACGTAGCGAGGCTTGACGCGAACCTCAAAGTCCTATGGGAGAGAAAGCTAAAAATCCTCGGCAACGAGGCCCTTTACTCGATTCTGCCCGATAAGAGCGGTGCTTTCATAGCGGGTGAAACCTCCGACGAGAGGGGCAGGGGCTTTTTCATCGGGA
>Ga0256831_1000111_pt1 | contig 42043 bp, 43 predicted proteins | sample 132544metaG_FD_189087 | JGI IMG/M metagenome (GOLD analysis project Ga0256831, IMG submission 189087) | Hydrothermal vent microbial communities from Lau Basin, Pacific Ocean - 132-544 | ecosystem: Environmental > Aquatic > Marine > Hydrothermal vents | place: Pacific Ocean: Lau Basin | collected...
AATTGTTGACCTTGTGTGGTGGTGCACCCTTTGGACCTCAGGTTGGGTCTCTAGAGCATGGGGCACATATTATTGTTGGCACACCGGGAAGAATTGAAGATCACTTAGGCAAAGGTACTTTAAAACTAGAAGATGTCAATTTACTGATCCTTGATGAAGCGGATCGTATGCTGGAGATGGGCTTTCAAGAATCACTTGATTTTATTATTAAGCAGATCCCTAGTGATCACCAAACCTTGATGTTCAGTGCGACATTTGCTGCTCAGGTCAAGGCCATAGCCAAACGCATCATGCAGCAGCCTGTGATGGTAAAAGTCGCCTCTATGCACGATGACTCTAGTATTATGCAACATGTCTTTAAGGCCAATGATAATGCTCACCGCTTTATGGTGTTGCGTTTATTATTACAGCATTATCATCCTGAGTCTGCTGTGGTTTTTTGTAATACAAAAATAGAAACCCAAGAAGTTGCCGATGAACTTAATCAGCATGGCTTTAGTGCTTTAGCATTGCATGGTGATCTGGAACAACGGGATCGGGATCAAACCCTGATTCGTTTTGTTAACAAAAGTATTTCTATTCTAGTGGCTACAGATGTTGCGGCTCGTGGCTTGGATATTGAGTCATTGGATGCAGTCATTAATTACCAAATTGCTCGTGATATTGAAGTTCATGTCCACCGTATTGGGCGTACAGGACGAGCTGGTAATAAAGGCTTTGCCTGTACTATTTATACCGATAAAGAACATTTCAAGTTACTAAAATTGGAAGAATTTTTAGGACAAAAAATAACAACAGAAGCTTTACCCTCTGAAAATATATTGGCTAAACCAGTATATCAACCCCGTATGGCGACCTTGCAAATTGATGGTGGTAAAAAGCAAAAAATAAGACCGGGTGACATTCTTGGTGCACTGACGGGTGACAATGGCATTGCGGGTAAGCAGGTGGGTAAAATTCAGTTATTTCCTAATAAGTCTTATGTGGCTGTGGATAGAGAAGTGCTTCAATATGCCCTGCGAAAAATAAGTAATGGTAAATTAAAAGGACGTTCTTTTCGGGTTCGGGAATTACTATAAATACAGATGCTACTAAGATGATTATTAATTTGGGACCCTGATTAAGCGTTAATACAATTATAAACTGTGTCATATCACCTAAATGCTCAGTGATATAACCTGATACTATAATAATGCATTGTAAAAAATAGATATAAATCAAGCAATTAAGATATGGCACATTCTCTGCTACCGCTTATTAGATGAGTGACTGTGAGAACAGTCCAAATTGGTAACATATTCTTAGGATTTATAATGACATTAACAAAACATACATCGCTTTATTTCTCGGTCTTTTTTTCTATTTACTCAACGACTCCAGTGCTTGCTGAAACAGATGATTTTCTTGAGGAGATCTCCGTGACGGGTACTCGTGAAGATACCCTTAAAACTGAGATAGCCGAAACAAATAATTCTCTTGATGAGCAGGAAATTAATGAAGTAAAACCTGCCCACCCATCAGAATTACTCAATCGCATTCCTGGTGTACATGTTAATGTAACCGGTGGTGAAGGGCATATGTTATCCATTCGTCAGCCCATCACCACCAAACCGGTTTATCTCTATCTTGAAAATGGTATCCCCACTCGCTCTACTGGTTTTTTTAACCATAATGCCTTATATGAAACCAATATTCCTCAAGCACAATCGGTTGAAGTCACCAAAGGGCCTAGTACCGCCCTATATGGTAGTGATGCCATTGGTGCGGTTATTAATGTAACGACTCGACGAGCACCTATGGAACCTGAAGCAGAAGTTGGTCTGGAAGGTGGTGCTAATGGATGGGGGCGCTTATTGCTAAGTGGCGGTAATACATGGGATGATGATGGTCTTCGGGGGGATTTGAACGTGACTCATACCGATGGTTGGCGTGATCAAACCGATTATGACCGTATTGCGGGTACGGCTCGTTGGGATACCATTTTAGGTAATGGTGCCAGTCTGGAAAGCGTATTGAGTGGCTCAGATATTGACCAGCAAACTGCAGGTTCTTCCCGTTTATCTGAAGATGATTACAAACATGACCCCACAAAAAACTACTATGGTATTTCCTATCGTAAAGTCAGTGCATTACGTTTATCAAGTGCCTATGAACAAGAAGTTGGCAATTCCTTATTTTCCATAACACCTTATTTTCGTGATAATGAAATGGAGTATATGCCTAACTGGTCGTTTAGCTATGATCCTGCTATTAAGAAAACAGAAAATCAATCCTTCGGCTTGCTACTAAAATACCGTGTGGACTTGGCACCCTATCGAACCCGCCTTATTGTTGGTGCAGACTATGACTATAGTCCCGGTAGTCGTGATGAACATTATATTGATGCGACAAAAAATTCAGAGGGCATTTATGATGCTTATACTTTAGGTGAACAAACCTATGATTATGATGTGACCTATACCGGCATTTCTCCCTATTTTCATATTGAAAGCTCACCAATGGACAAATTAAGATTGACTGCCGGTTTGCGCTATGATTCTGTTGAGTATGATTATGATAATAATATGAGCAGCGGCACATTCAAATATCGTCCATCGAGTATGCGTTTTCCTATGACGATTAATCGTCCAGAAGATGCTACGGTTAGCTTTTCTCATTGGACACCTAAGCTAGGGGCAACCTATCAGTTTACTAATAACTTGAATGGCTTTGTGAGCTATCGTAATGCTTTTCGTGTGCCTTCTGAGGGACAGATTTTTCGCCCCGGTAGTAGTGAGGCATCCTTGGATTTAGATCCTGTTGAAGTGGATAGTTATGAAATTGGTATAAGAGGGCGTTTAGGCAGTCGGTTCAATTATGAAGCCTCTTATTATTATATGGATAAAAGCAATGATTTGGTGACTTATGAAGATCCCATTACCAGTGATAGGTATACGACTAATGCAGGAGAAACCTTACACAAAGGCTTAGAAATTGGCGCTAACTACCAATTTAATAAGCAATGGCTTTTGGCTATGAGCTACTCTTATAGCAAACAAACCTATGAAAAATGGCTTGAGAAAGGCACGGATTATAGTGGTAATGAATTAAAATCAGCTCCTAAAAATTTGGCTAATGTGACCTTAAATTATCGTCCTGCACTTTTTAATGGCGGTCGTATTGAGTTGGAATGGTCGCATATGGGTTCTTATTGGATGGATGATGCCAATACCCAAAAGTATTCTGGTCATGACTTATTGAACCTTAGAATCAATCATTTTATTAATATGGGCAATAAGAAAAAATTGGAATTATATGCACGTCTTATGAATGTAACGGATGAGCGTTATGCAACAGCAGCCAGTTTTAATAGTTACCGTGGTTCAGAATATGCACCGGGTATGGAACGCAGTTTATATGCAGGCCTTAATTACAAATTTTAGGAGATGATTATTAACAATAAAAAAAAGGGCAAGCAAAAAAATCTTTGGCTTTTGCCTATGACTTATTACGCAATTGTATTGTTGCTACTTTTTTTTATGTTGCCGGCAGCAGCTGGGCATAAGTCTATGGTTCATAGCCAGTCCCAATTGTGCCATGACCCACAACAGCCAGCCAGTTTGCGCTGTGCTCCAGCACCAAGTGCCACCTTTGATAAGCAGGGACGCTTATGGGTTGTCTGGTCATCTGGGGGACATCTTTATGTGAATTTCTCAGTTGATCAGGGTAAAACATTTTCTGCTGCTCATGTGGTTAATTCGGTACCAGAAGCTATCTCTGCTCATGGTGAGAATCGACCTAAAATTGTCTTATCTGAACAAGGAAAGATTTATCTATCATGGACCACTCCCTTAGCAAAACGCTATACGGGAAATGTTCGTTTTAGTTATTCAAATGATAATGGCCTAACTTTTTCAACACCCATTACGGTTAATGACAATCTGGATATGACAGGGCATCGTTTTGATGCCCTTGCGGTGAATAAGCAAGGGACGGTTTTTATGGCCTGGTTAGATAAGCGGGATCGTTTGCAGGCAAAGCGAAAAGGGGAAAGCTATAAGGGAGCCGCGTTATATTATAGTCTGTCTACGGATGGGGGGCATAGCTTTGCTAAAAATCAACGCTTAATGTCTCATACCTGTGAATGTTGTCGAGTCGCAATGGCTATTGATAAGGATAACTTACCCGTGATCCTTTGGCGTAATATTTATGATGTGAATACCCGAGATCACAGCCTAATAAAATTACGGGATAATCATCGTGCAAGCAAGGCCGTTCGGGTAAGTTTTGATAATTGGCAAGTCGATGCTTGCCCACATCATGGCCCTGCCTTATCAATTAGTCAGATGATTGATGGAGTATCAGAGCAAGCAAAAAAACACTCTTTTTATCATTTGGTTTGGTTTAATAATGCACCTGAGCGACATGGTTTGTTTTATAAAAGGATGAGCGATCCTAATGTGTTAATCTCAGATTCAAAAGAGTTTAGAGAATTAGAAAATGGCTTGGCAATACCTTTTGGTGATTATAATAAAAATGCCTCCCACCCAGATGTATTGAGTTTGGATAATCAGGTTTGGTTAGTATGGAAAGAGTTCAATGGTGAAGCAGATGAAGTGAAATTACAATATTCTGATGATAATGGTGAGACTTGGCAAGCCAGTGTGATTATCGCCACAACACAAAAAGGATCGGATCATCCTTTTCTTTTAAATGATAACAATATGATCTACTTACAATGGCAAACAGAAGCAGAGGGCTTTCGTATACTCCCTCTTAAATCGTATACTCAAAACTAAGTGATTATGAAAAAAAATACTCTTGTTTTAACGCTCTTATTTTTTTCTTTATTTAGCCATAGTTTACTAGCTACGGAGCTTAAATTATTTGAAAAACACACCTATCAACAACTACTGAGTGATTATCATGAGCAAGCATTTATACTGGTGTTATGGTCGGTAGATTGTCCACCCTGTTATGATGAATTGACCTTATTGGGGAAGTATTTAAGCCATTATCCAGATAGAAAAATGATTTTTGTGGCAACCGATTCTAGGCAATACGAGAATGAGATAAAAAAAATGTTAACAACTACGTTATTAGAGGATCAGTCCATTTATATCTTTTCTGATGTCCCAGAACAACACTTGCGATATGCTATTGACCCACATTGGTACGGGGAACTACCAAGAAGTTATTTATTTGATGCCTGTCATAATAGAAACGCAGTGAGTGGCAAAATGACTCGGGAAATGTTGGATGATTTTTATGTAAGCACTTCTTTAAAACATGAAAAATGTCAATAGTAATATTATTTTAATCAATTAATATCATGTTCTAGCATCAAATCAATAAGTCATCAAATTTTTACTTTGACCCCGTAAGCAGATAGGGGCTAAAGTGATATAAATGAACATATTAAAAAATTGTTACCCAAGAGAGAGTTTCGCTATTTTACTAACTTGCTATGCTCAGGCAAGGCAACATTCAGCTCTAAAATAGGGCAGTCATCATCATTGGTATCCAATTGAACCTTAATTTGACTGGGATCAATATCAACGTATTTACTAATGACTTTTAAAATATCCTGTTTTAATTGAGGAAGATAATCTGCTTCAGAACGTCCATTTCTTTGATGAGCAACAATGATCTGTAGGCGATCCTTTGCCAGTGAGGCTGTTTTTTTCTTTTTTGAGCGAAAATAATCTAAGATAGCCATGATCAGCCTCCAAAGACGCGGGAGAAAAAGCCTTTTTTCTCCGGTGTTAGAAAACGGTGCTCAACATCATTACCAAGAAAACGCTCGACCAAATCATCATAGGCTTGTCCGGCATTACTTTGGGTGTCTAAAATAACAGGAGCGCCGGTATTAGAGGCTTGTAATACGGCTTCTGATTCTGGAATCGTGCCTAATAATGGGATGGCCAAAATCTCGATAATATCATCCACACTGAGCATTTCACCGTCTTCTACACGAGTGGGTGAATAACGGGTAATAACTAAATGAGGTTTGACGGGTGAGCGTCCCTCGATGATACGCTTGGTTTTACTATCAAGAATGCCTAAAATTCGGTCAGAGTCTCGGACTGAGGAAACTTCTGGATTGCTGACAATCAGGGCTTCATCGGCAAAATAGAGCGCCATAAGAGCACCTGATTCAATACCTGCAGGGGAGTCACAAATAATATAATCAAAGGTTTCTGCTAACTCATTAATAATTTTTTCGACGCCTTCTTGAGTCAGAGCCTCTTTATCTCTGGTTTGTGAGGCAGGTAAAATAAACAAATTATCAACGCGCTTATCTTTAATTAATGCCTGATTAAGATTGGCTTCACCATTAATCACATTAATAAAATCAAATACCACCCGACGCTCACAGCCCATGATTAGGTCAAGATTCCTAAGACCAATATCAAAATCAATAATGACTGTTTTGTGGCCTTTTTGTGCCAAACCGGTCCCAAATGCAGCACTGGTTGTGGTTTTACCAACACCACCTTTGCCAGAGGTCACTACAATAATTTTTGCCATTGTCTTGTGCTTTCCTAAATTGTTGCGTATTAAATAATAAATAATAAACAGGCCATTATACGTTGTTTACTTTAAAATTAAATCGACTCGATTCGTATTTTTTCATTTTCAAGGTAAATTTGTACCGAGTTACCAATTTTATCTTCAGGAAGATCATCACTTAGTAAGTAAATTCCGGCAATTGAACTTAACTCTGCCTGCAATGAATGGCAGAAAATGGATGCGGACTGATCGCCTCGAACCCCAGCCAAAGCTCGTCCTCGCAATGTGCCATAGACATGAATATTGCCATCAGCTAATAATTCAGCTCCGGCACTGACGGAACCAATAACCACTAAATCACCTTTTGGAGCGTACACCTGTTGCCCTGAACGGACGGTCTGTCGGATAATTTTTGCTGTGTTGTGTGTGGTGCTTAAAGTGGTATCTATTGCTGCATCGGATAAATTTTCTTGCTCTGAGTTTATTGTTGACTCTGTTTCTGGTATTTGTTTCTGCTCCTGATCTAAGTGAGGCTCCTTGCTATTTTTTTCAGCAGCTATCTTATGCTTGGCTTCTGCTAGTGTTGCTAAACCAGCTGCTTCTAAGCGGGCACGTAATGATTTATCAGCACCCTTGACACCAACAGGGATCATCGAGAGAGAGAGGAGAAGTTCCTTAAGTGCGACAAAATCAATATCGTGTTGATCATCAGGCAAAAGGTGTAGATCAATGACAAAAGGGGTATGGTTAAAAAATCCGGGAGCCATTTTAATGCGTTCTTGCAATTGCTCTTCTAAGTGTGATAAATCATGATCAAATAGTTGCAAAACACTTAATGTGAATAGGCTTCCTTTTAATTCAAAGCAGGGCTTGTCCATAGAACCTCAATTGTGGGGTAAACAGTTAGATAATATTGTTAGTATAACAAAAAATATCTTTAGAGATTATGGTCGTGGTGGATAATGTTGCTAAATACTCCTAGGTGGGGAGTATTTTATTGCTTGGTATTTATAAAATAATTTAAAGCAGAGGTAAAGCCCCTGAGCATAATGATGCTCAAGGGTGTGCCTAGTATGATTTATTGTGATGCTTTCCACTCATTCATTTTATCTGTAAGACTGGCAGACAGTGTGGCAAATTTTCCATCAGAGCCCATCAGCTCATCCGCTTTAGCCTTATCACCATTGGTTGCTAATTCTAAAATAGAACCTGCTTCTTGGTGAAACTGGGCATGAAGGTCAACAATATCCTTGTAATGGGATGAGCTTTTTGCGTCACTATCAATATCGTTATGAAGCCACTGGCCAAAGGCACAATTATTATCAGTTTTTACCACATTTGGTGCAACTTCACTTTCCCCTGTTTCTATTGCCTTAAGAAGTTTTTCTTTCCATGCACCATGTGCAGAAATACCCGCGTTAATTTCATCATGAATACTCATTTTTTACTTACTCCTTGTTACATTTAACGAATTAAGAAGCCTGAGTATAAAATGTCATATTTTAATGTCAAGTTGTTTTTTTGTTTGTAAGACTATAAAAAATAAAGAATTTATTTTTTATAGTGTCATGTCATGACGTAACATGACAGATTTTCAAAAGGTTTTTTTTATAAAAAATAGTATCAGGTAATGCTTTTGTAAAATATTAATGGCAATAGTATGACAGGCTTTCATGACATGTCTGTGACAGGTTTCATGACAGTTTTTATGACAAAAAATAGTTTGTATTTTTTTTAATTGGATACCTGTTTTTTTATTATTAATGGTGTAATAAACGATACAAAGCAGGGATTAATAATAAGCTGACCAGCATTGAAAAACTCAAGCCCCAAACAATAACAATAGCTAATGGTTGCAACATTTCGGCACCCTCTCCTAAGCCTAAAGAAAGTGGTAGCATACCGACAACCGTTGTGATTGTCGTCATAAGAATGGGGCGTAAGCGCAAGCGGGCAGCATGAGAAATTGCTTTGTCTAGTTGTGTTCCCAAGTGGCGTTCAATTTCAATTTGTTCGACTAAGACAATGGCATTATTAACCACAATTCCAGAGAGCATAATAAGGCCTAGCCAGACAGGCATTGATACTGGAAGCTGGCGAAAATACAAACCAGCGGCAACGCCAATAAGCATAAAGGGGATACCAAGTAAAATAATAAGTGGGTTTTTCAGTGACTCATATTGTACCGCCATAACGACAAAAACAAGAAAAATAGCCAGAGCGAACAATATCATACTCATATCACGCCCTTGTTGAACAATTTCATTTGCACCACCATCATAGAGATAATAGCCATCAGGTAAGGGGAAATCTTTTAGAATGTCATTAATTTGGCTCATGACTTGAGACAGGTTGTCTTTATTAATCAGGTTGGCAGTCACTTCAACAATACGTTGTTGGTTATCACGACTAATAACTGAGGGGGATGCAGAAAATTCTAAACGGGCGACATCATTAAGATAAATGGCCTTACCTTTATGATGTTTAATTAAAATATGTTTTAAATCGTCGTTAGAGAGAATTTCTGAACGCGATAAACGTAAACGAATGCTGTATTCACGATCATGATCAATATAATTGGATACTGTAATTCCATCGAGTGCAACCCTTAATGCATAGCCGATATCACTAGCTTTAATATGCAAGTCTGCTGCCCGTTGGCGCAGTATTTTTAGTTTTAGTTCTTTGTGATTTTCTTCATAACTTTGTTTAAGATTACGAATGCCATCAACAGAACTCAGCACATTAATGAGTTGATCACCAATTTTATCAAGTGTTGCTAGATTTTTACCCTGTACTCGCAGACTGATGCTGTCATCACTTTTACCTAGGCGGACACCTCGAACCCCACGGACAAATAAGCGAATTTTTATACCAGTTAAATTAAGGGTTTGAATTTTTTGTTTGATTTGCGTGATCCATTGTTGGGCACCGATAGGGCGTTGAGTTGCGGGTGTTAATTGAATTTTTATGGAGCTGGAGTTGCTACTCTCTCGTTGTGAACGGCCAAAAATACTACCCCCAATGGTGCTAAATAATGTGATAACCTCTTTATCTTTGAGTAATAAGGTTTCTATTTTATCAACCACATCACTCATTTCATCTAGGCGCATCCCTGGCTCACCTGAAACTCTCATATAGACACGACCCTCATCAATTTGAGGTAGGAATATTTGTTTTTTATTAATAATATAGTCGGCACTGAACAATAATGCTGGAATTAAAATGAGTAAAGGAAGCCAAATATGTCTAATGATAAAGGCAATGAATTGTTCATAAGATTTGGCTATAAGAATAAAGAATTTAGCAGGTTTTTTTTGTGTTTTGGCTGTTAATCGAGATGCAAGACTTGGCACTATGGTAAGTGATACTAACATGGAAGCTAAAATGGCGGCTGAAATAGTGATAATGAGTTCTTTAAACAATAAACCAACTAAACCACTCATAAACAAAAAAGGTAACACGGCAACTAGATTGGTGCTTGTTGACGCAATAATAGCACCATTTACTTCGCTGGCAGCCTGTAATGCTGGGGTGAGCTCATTTGCTAGATGTTTTTTGCTTTGTTGATGCCGAGAAATGTTCTCCAGCATAACAATAGTGCTATCAACTAACATACCAATGCCAAGAGCTAAACCTCCTAGAGTCATGATATTGAGACTGAGACCGCTGATGTCCATAATAATGAAGGTGATCACAATGGCCAAAGGGATTGCGGTACCAATAATCAATGTGCGCCGTAAATCACCCAAGAAAAAATACACCACCAGCATGGCTAAAAAAGCCCCTGTAAGTGCTGCTCGTGAGGCATTGTTTAATGCGTGTTTAATGAAGAGTGCCTGATCATCCACCGCTGTAATATCAATATCCTCGGGTAGCAGATGATTTTCTTTTAATTGCTCTATTTTCTCATAAATGGCATCAACAACAGCAACAGTATTAGCTTGAGGTTGTTTTTGAATAGACAGTTTGATGCCTTCTATGCCATTAAGATGAATACGGATACGCTCATCTTCATGGCTATCGTAGAGATGAGCAATATTTTTGAGGTAAATCGCATGATCAATTTGTTCTGTTGTGCTTGTTATAATAGGTAATTGTGCCAGTTCTTCAAGTGAATTAAAGCGTGCTTCAGTACGTGTGCTTAATTCATCAAATGAGGTGTAAATTCTGCCTCCGGCAATATCTTGATTTTCTTCTTTAATTTGCTCAGCAATGTCTTTAAAACTTAATTGTTGAGCGACTAGACGCTGCTGATCTAAAACAACCTGAATTTCCCTAACAAGGCCACCACCTACCTCGGTGGATGCGACTCCGGGTATGTTAATAAACCACTTACTCAGTTGATAATCGGCATAGCTTCTTAGCTCAATAGGGCTTCTTTTATTAGAACTGATAATAAATTCAATAATCGGAATTTGGGAGGGATCACGCTTATAAATAATGGGTGGCTCAATGGTGTTAGGTAAAAATCGTTTGGCTCTGTCTAATCGGTTGCTGGCATCACGTAGGGCAATATCAATATCAGTGCCGTAGGGAAAGCTTAGGTCAATTGAACTACGACTTTCTGTGGTGCGTGATTGTATGGAAATTGCACCTTCAGTAATGGCTAACTGCTCTTCTAATTGGCGGGTTACTTTATCTTCCATGATACTAGCTGGGACACCATTATCAACAATGCGTACTCGAACATCAGGATAAATAATATCGGGCAATAAATTGATGCCAAGACGTTGCAACATAAAAAAACCTAAAACCAGCAAAGCAAGAGCAATCATATTGACGCCAACTGGATGTCTAATTGCCCATGCTGCAATGTTGTGGGATGTTTTTTGGGGATTCAACATGGGAAAATTATACCCTATTTTTAGATAGTGAGTGTTCATGATTTAAGGATATACTCTGTTTTCAGCCTCAAATGATAATAAATAAAATGATTAATGCTACTTTAGGTAGTTATTTTATAAGTATTTGCTAAAATGTAAGTAAATGATAAATGGAAATTTCATGACCAATAAAACGACCTATTCAGATACTCTGAGTCAGTCATCTGAATTTTTGCGCTTAGCCATTGCTCTTTTAGCAAAACATAAGATACCCGCTGATCCCCATAACTATCAAGTAACCTATGAGTGTGTTTCTGGGCGTAATCAGGCATTAGTAGAAGCTCTGAGTCAGCTCTTAAAACAAAATCCTAATCCTTCAGATGAGCAGTTAGAGTCTTTATATCAGTCTTATTTTGTACAGGATGAAGCTGCTTTAGAAATGATGCGCACAGAAATAAGACGCATTATTCACTGTATGTTGAAGGATTTTTCTCACTCAGATAACCAACTCTCTCATTATTCTCAAACATTAAATCAGTTTGTTACTATTTTGGATACTGAGAAAGCACCTGAGCATTTATTGACTAGCACGCAAAAAGTGATTGAGGAAACTCGTTCTTTAGAACACTCTCAGCAGCATATTGAAAAACAGATGAATAATGTGATTGCAGAGATTGATTTATTGCGTAAAGAACTCGAACAGGTTAAAGAAGAATCGAAAATGGATGCGCTAACGGGTATTGCCAACCGTAAAGCATTTGATATTGAAATTGATGCGACTATCTTAGCTGCTAGAAATAGCCGTGAGCCTTTTTCTTTATTAATGCTGGATATTGATCATTTTAAATTATTCAATGATACCTATGGGCATTTAGTAGGAGATAAAGTGTTACGTTATGTTGCTACTCTATTAAAACGTAACATTAAGGGGCGTGACTTTGTTGCCCGTTTTGGTGGTGAGGAGTTTATGATTATCTTACCAGCAACGAATATTAATGGTGCTATGGTTATCTCTGAACAGATCCGTGAAGCCATTTCCTCTGGCACATTAACCGCAAAAGATAATGATGTCTCTTATGGTAAACTGACACTTTCCATTGGGGTAACACAATTTCGAGCCAGTGACTTGTCAGAAGTATTAATTGATCGAACAGATAAGGCGTTATATTTAGCCAAAGAACGTGGTCGAAATCGGGTAGAAAAATTATAGCAATGATACACTATCGTATAAGCTATTCTAGGGATTAATAATGGTCACTTTTTTACCTGAACGTAGCCCAAATAAGCCTTTTTTTACAATGGTATCGCCCACCTTAAGGCCGTCTAATACTTCTATTTTTAAGGGGTATTTTTTACCTGTCTTAATAGTGACTCGAGCTATTTTTTTCTCCGCCTGAACAATAAAAACATAAGCGCCTTGTTGGTCATAGCGAACCGCCGATAATGGGATCACTAAAACGGGTTCTTTTTTGGTCTGTAAAGTGATACGCGTGAGTTGCCCAGGACGGGCATTATCAGGGGCATGCTTGAGCTTAATTTCTATTACCCCTTTACGAGTTTGAGCATTAATTTGCGGGTGGATACGTGATATTTCTCCTTGCCAAACCTTGCCTCCTAAGGCATCAATTTGGTAGGCCACAGAATCCCCCAATTGCACCTGACTGAGATAGAGTTCAGATAAAGATACCTGAACGATAAGATCGCTTGTATCCATCAGGCTAAGAAAATGAGTATGTAGGGGTAACACATCACCTAATTCAACTAAGCGTTCACTGATTACGCCATCCCAAGGGGCATGAATTTGTGTGTAGCTTAAACGCTTTTTTTGCAGTGTATATTCCGATTGATCCAGACTGACTTTTGTTTTTGCCCGAGCGAGTAATTCTTTGGATGTCAGGTTGCTTTTAGCCAACTTTTCTAACCGTTGATAATCCATTTTGGCTTGCTTTAATGTTGCCTGAGCCTTATTGTATTGAGCCTTAATAATGGTGTTATCGAGTTGCCCCAGTAAGTCCCCCTTATGAATGGTATCGCCTTCGTAAAATGGCAGTTTTATTAACCTGCCTGCGATTTGATTATAAAAATGGATGGTGCGTTGAGCCTTTAATGTGCCGACTAAATGAATGGTATGATTAAGAGAGATGATTTGTGCATGAGCAACTTCTACGGTAGCTAAGGGCTTAGGTGAACGTTTTTGCTGTGTTTTTTCCTGTTCGCAAGCGCTTAGTAAAACAGTGAGAATAATCAGATAAAATAAGAAGGGTAATGGTATATATCTGAGGATGCATTTCTTTTTGGTAAGGTAGTTAACTTTAGGTATTAGGCTTATCATGGGTATTTTTTGTGCTTTGAGTATAGTTTAGGAGCAAAATTACTTAGAATGGTTGTTTTGTTCTGTCACTAATAGGAATTTATTAATTACGCTATGGCTATTCGTACTCATTATACCGATGCTCCTCATAAAAATCGCCATGACTTATCCAATTTAAAACGTATTGTACCATTTTTATGGGAATATAAAGGCCGTGTATTGCTTGCCATGTCGTTGCTTATTTTGGCTAAGGTTGCGACGGTTGGTGTGCCCCTTGTCTTAAAAGAAGTGGTTGATTTAATGGATGCAAAAAATACCCCTTTGGTATTACCGGTGTCCCTACTGCTTGGTTATGGCGCCTTGCGTTTGCTAAATGTGCTTTTTAGTGAGTTGCGTGACACGGTATTTGCCCGAGTACGCTATCATGCCATGCGTAACTTATCAAAAAAAGTATTGTCCCACCTTTACTCCTTATCGTTGCAATTTCATCTAGAGCGGCGAACAGGGGGGATCTCCCGTGATTTAGAGCGGGGAACACGAGCGGTTTCCTCGATTATGAATTACCTTGTGTTTAATATCATTCCAACCATAGCCGAATTTTTACTGGTGGCCTTTTTATTATTGGGTGATTATGCTGGACATTTTTCCATAGTGACCTTCGGTACCGTTGCGGTGTATATTGCCTTTACCCTATCGGTGACCAATTGGCGTATGCATATTCGCCATCGTATGAATCGTTTGGATTCACAGGCAAATGCTATGGCAGTTGATGGGCTAATTAACTATGAAACGGTTAAATACTTTAATAATGATGCCTATGAGATCAGTCGTTATGACAATACGCTAGATGATTGGGAGCAGGCTGCGGTTAAAAGTCAGGCATCAATGTCTTTATTAAATTTTGGTCAGGGCTGTATTATTGCCATTGGTGTGACCATTATGATGTTTTTTGCTGCTCAAGGTGTGGTTGATGGTAGCATGACCATTGGTGATTTAGTGCTAGTGAATGCTCTTATGTTGCAATTATTCATACCACTTAACTTTTTAGGTATTATCTATCGTTCTATGATGCATTCATTGGCTGATATCGACCTTATGTTTGCTTTATTGGATCAAAAAAGTGCTGTAATGGATCAACGTAATGCCTCCGAACTTAAGGTGTCCAAGGCCAAGGTCTGCTTTGACAATGTGGACTTTAGTTATCAAAGTGAGCGTCAGATTTTACACAAAGTCAGTTTTACTATTCCCGCAGGGAAAAAGCTGGCGATTGTGGGGCCATCAGGGGCAGGCAAATCCACACTATCACGTTTGCTATTTCGTTTTTATGATATAGATAATGGCTGTATTCGTATTGATGATCAAATGATCAATACGGTTACCCAAGAAAGTCTACGTCAGGCCATCGGTATTGTGCCACAAGATACGGTGCTCTTTAATGAAAGTATCTACCACAATATTATCTATGCTCAGCCAAATGCAACGGAGGAAGAAGTTTTTGAGGCTGCTAGAATGGCCAATATCCATGACTTTATTGTTGCTTTACCCGATGGTTATCATACCATTGTCGGGGAACGAGGCTTAAAATTATCCGGTGGTGAAAAACAGCGCGTTGCTATTGCTCGGGTGATATTAAAAGATCCTAAAATTTTAATTTTTGATGAGGCAACCTCTTCATTGGACTCTCATTCCGAACAAGTGATTTTGAACTCATTAGCACAAGTAGCACAGCAACGAACTACATTAGTAATTGCCCATCGCCTTTCTACGATTGCCGATGCTGATAATATTATTGTGCTTGAAGACGGGCGGCTAAAAGAGCAGGGCAATCACCAAAGCTTATTAGCGAAAAACGGGCTTTACACTCGTCTTTGGATGATGCAATTGCAGGATAGTGAAGCAAATAAAATGGATACTAGGTAATTAATATGACAGATAAAAATAATACTGCAAATAAAACACTATTGGCGGTCATTGAACAAGGTGGTTATCCTGATTTTACCTCTTTATACGAGGCTCAAGGTTATCAAGTGGTTACGGTTAAATCACCTCGTAAGGCCATTAGCTTTTTAAAGAAAAACCCAACGGCAATACTGGTTGCTGAATTTAACTATCAAACAGATTTTCGTGATCGAACCAGTTCACTGGAATCCATTATGGCCAGTGCCCAGCATCAAAAAGAGATTAAAGTGATTATTTTCATTGATAAAAGTAATCAAGAACGCTTTGAAAAAGTCAGTTCACGTTTTGCTATCCATCAAATATTGATGTTTCCTATTGATGAAGTACAATTAAACTATGCGCTGAGTAGTTAGTATTCAGAAAATAATGTTGTTAGCTATCTGCATAACAATAATGCATAGCAACAAAAAAGTGTTCTTATGACGTGAGTTATTATATTACGACAAAAAGGTAAATTATGAGTAAAGTAACAATTTATAGCACAGGTACTTGTCCTATGTGTACCAGAGCTAAAGGTTTGTTTGATAAATGGAATATTCAGTTTAAAGAAGTTCGGGTGGATGTGGATCGGGCAGGTTTAATGGAAATGTCAAAAATAACCAATGGTGCTCGTACTGTGCCTCAAATTACAGTTGAAGGAGAATGGATTGGTAGTCTTGCTGAACTGACAGAATTACATATGGACGGTGGACTGGATCACTTAATGGCGTAATGATGGATGTTTATTAGTGTCGCCCCGTTTTTGTCCTTCAAGGTGAAATATTCCTGAAAGACAATAATGAGAGAATAACTATCAGACGGGTAATATATGGCTACTTAATTAGTGTTTTACAGGTCCTAGAGGTGCTCTATTAGGAACAGGAGGGTGATTTTGTGGTGGTGTTTTACCCAGTTCTTGTTTTTTGCGTTGTATTTCGGCGAGTTTAACGGATTCGAGGTATTTTTCTCTTGTCAGCATGGATGATGCGGCATCGCGAAAGCGTTCACCTTCTCGTTCACCAGATAAATAAGCCATATGAAACCATATATATGCCTGCTGATAATCTTTTGTTGTACCTAGGCCATATAGGTACATACTACCTAGTTTTCCATAAGCTCGAATGTCTTTATTATGTGCTGCTTGATAAAACTCTTTAAATGCAGTGTCTCGATCACCTTGCCTATTTGCTTCTTCACCGTCAACATAATCGGCATTAGCTGAGTATATTGGTAACAGAAATGCTATAGAGAATATGCTTAATAATAATGTTTTTAAGGGATGTCTTGGCACAATTAGAATCCTATTTAGTCTTCATTAGTATGAAATGTGTACGTTTAAAATAAGCCAATAGTGTATCTGAATCAAGCTTAAAAATCCATCTACCCCAAAAGAAATATAAGTATCTATTTATATTTGAACTAAGTGATGTGTTTTTATGGAAAATAAATATCACTCTTAGGGTATTTACTGCTTGACAATAATACATAATTTGCTAACAATACCCCCATAACTATAAAGACTTATTACCAAGCTCAAGACAATAGCTCAACACAATCCCAATATCATAATGATCCTAAGATCAATCATAGGGATTAAAAAGATTGAGTATAATTATCTAATCAAATAGGAAATTTTGATTAGATGTGAGTCAAAAATAAGTCAACTCATGCTTACATATCGCAATTTAAACACTAATAAATTAATTATAAAAATAAGGCATAAGTTGCATAAGTTAAAGAACGTTGATAGTCATGTTTTATTTATCAATGCAGTCTCTATTTTATGCGATCCTTTATGTGACCAAGGAGGCTAGTAAGTCATGGTATCTTTTAAAGAATTGAATGAACAAAACCACAAAATTTCAGAAAGAAGCAAAATTATTTTGTATATGATCCAAGATCGTACCATTTGTGATACGGATGTTACTTGTGATCTATTTTTTGATCTGATGGATCGCGTTAAAAAACATATGGATATTGAGGAGCGTGAGCTTTACAAGGGTATGCTAACTCATAGTGATCATACAGTTAAGCAAACAGCAGAAAACTTTTTATCAGGTGCTGCAGAGATTAAGCGTGTTTATAAACAATACATGAAGCGCTGGTGTCATAATAAAAACCTTCGTATTAAAAATCACGATCAATTTGTAGAAGAAACAGCGGCTTTGTTTGATATGATTGAAATGCGTATCATTAATGAAACTGAAAAGTTTTACCCAGTTGTGCGCAGTGTTTATGGCGAGCAAATGGCTGCTTAATACGTTTGTTACTATTTCTGACTGTATTTTTATATGGTCAGAAATATTTCTTGATTCTACTTCTCCCCCCTTTCTTCTCTATTTATCTAGTACCCTATTCTCACACCAGTAATAAAATTTTTATGAATAGATTAAGTGATAAATCTATGAATTTTGTGATAAAAAACTATAATACACATAGCATAAGATAACTTCAGAGTGTTGGTTAGCCTATGTTTGTGGAAGAAGTCTCTTTGGCATGGATGCCAAAGTGAAGCCTACAAGGATGTATTAACGGCGACTTCTGTAACAAATACAGGCTAATCAATACGTTACTTGTTTAGTTATCCTGAACTCAGGTTAAGTTAGCTATTACCCTAAATTTATAGTGATAAGAGGGATCCTCTGTGAAAAAAATAAAAATATTGATTGTTGATGATGCCTCTTTTATGAGAAATATTGTGCGTAAGGGGGTTCGCAGTGTCTACCCCAGCTTTGAGACGAAAGAAGCAGCCGATGGTAAACAGGCGCAATCACTACTCATGCAGGAAGATTTTGATTTAATACTCTGTGACTGGGAAATGCCCAAAATGACCGGTGAGGAACTTCTTGCATGGTTGCGCAGTGAAGGAGCAAAAAAAGAGACTCCTTTTGTTATGATCACCAGTCGGGGTGATAAAGATCATGTGGTTAAAGCATTGGCTTTAAAGGCGAATAACTATATTGTAAAACCCTTTACCAATGAAAAGCTGACTGAGGTGATTAATAAACAGCTTACCCAGTCACTTGGTGCAACCATTGGTGACTTGCGTAAATGGGGTGCGAACAATAGTGCTTCGCTTAGCTCTACTAGCAGTGATGCTGTCAGCCTACTAACGGCGAGTAGCTCTAATGCTATTATTAATTCAAAAGAGCGTACATCGAGAGCTCAAAGCGTTCGTCTTAAAGAGCAAAGTGTGGCTCAATTACGCTGGCAAGATCGTAAAACAAAATGCCTAGTTAAAGAAATTAGTACAGATTCTGTTACTGCTGTGATCCGAGGGGATTCAGATATTCCTGGTATTATGGAGCTGGTTGTGTTTGATTTGATTACCAACAATGGCAAAGATATTTCTAGAATTAATGGCTATACCTATCAATTACAAGCTAGAGAAGCGAGTGCAGAGTCTGAATTTATTAATATAACCATTCGTTTTGTTGACGGTAATGATCCAGATAAACAGGCACACTTAGAACGCTATATCAGTGAAGTGAAATAGCATTCTTATTTAGCTTAATTAGAGTCGCCAAATCAGTCATAGCTACAGTCTAAGTGCTTGCGAATGGATATAAGACCGTCTAAATCATCCTCAATAAGGACTTGTAATGGTGAACGATTTTTGAATTTTTTACTGCTGCGAGTCATCCAGAATAAGGACATTTGGGGGTTGGTTGGATAGCTGGTAGAAAGTGCATCAATAATACCTAGCACATGACGTAGGCGCTCGTTAACTTCAGGCGTGTCAGGAAAAGCCTGAGAATTACGGTATTGAGATAAATGGCGTACTTTGACTTTGTTGGGTAATGCCATAAGTGATAAAATGTTATCACCGCTGAGTTTCCAGCCATCTAAGGTATGCATAACCGCGCGGGTAATTTCTATTGAGTGACTATCAGATAGTGTGTTTGGGCTTAGGTTTGACATAGTATTATTAGAACCATAGAGTTAAATGTGAAATCTTTAGTATTTTGCTTGGTTATTAGTGTAGCATTAGTCGCTGTTAATTAATAGAAAAATTAATAAGCAATAGCTTATGCGAGTTTATAGGCCTGTAATAATTTTCAAAATCATCTTATCCAGAGTTCAGATTACTTACAAGTAGTAGGTTTTTATTCTGATAAGAATCATTGTAGAATAGCGAGGATATTTGTAGCTATTCAGTGTCTATTGTCAAGCTGAACAGTTATGTATTTTATTTCATTGCTTGGAGTTGATAATCGATGTCTGATAGTAAAGTGGCTTTTTTCTTAGAAGGTCAAGAAGTCCTCAGCTATGATCGTTCGCAAACATTGCCCGATCAGCAACGTGATTATTTAGATAAATTAGATGAGCAAATGGATGAAGGCTTTGTACTTATTGATCAAAAAATTGATCATCCTAATTTACAGCAAAAAACACAATTTATTGCTTTGAATCTGGTGAATGCTCTAGCGAATAATGATGATAATACGGCAATTATCATGTTTACCTACTTGGTTAATCGCATGCCTGATTTAACACAGGCAAAAGCAAAAACAAAAGACAGTAAAATTGGCGTAGAATTTATTTTTGATGAAGTAAAAACCATGGGGCAAAAAATAGAATTTCATGCCAATGATAAATTGCACTAAGCGAGTATCCCATTAATAATGATTCGACACATCCCATTTCATTTATCTAAGTAGAACTTATATGTCTCTGAATTTTTTAGCTCATGCTGGTACTAGAGAGCGTCATCTGCAACGCCAATATAAAAACCCTTTATTTGCCCCTGAACTACGTGAATTTGATGAGCAACGCTTAGCAGGTGCACGTTATATGGATGATAATGATGTAGCAGAATTTACTGAAAAGTTTCATCTCTTACTCTCAGAAGTTGCCGAGCTTAAGCCTAATGAAGGCAGTGAAAAAATGCTGGATTTAAAGTCTCGTTTGGATGAAAGTTATGAACTATGTAGTGGTTTAGTGGGTGAGCATTTGGCAGAGAAAGAAGCTATTGTCAAACTTGTTAATGTGATTATGGCCTCTATCCGTATGGGCGCTCAAGGTGATGCTGAAGCAGAACAAAATCTTCAAGAAGAAGAGCTTGCCAGAAAGACACATTATCAATTACTTAGCTTTCCTCTTATTGCCGATCTCCTTAAACCGAGCTCCCCAATTATTAGAGAGCAACTCGTACCAACATTGCTCAGTGAATCAGAAGAAGCCATAAGTGCTGCCTTCCAACTCTTTGACACAGAACATTGTGAACAGATCTGTCAGCAGGCAGAGCTTTTGCTAAAAAATCTTGATGATGATTGCCCACAAGCATGGCAACGATTTCGATGGATGCAAAGCTTAGTAAAGCAGCACTCAGAAATAGCTTAAGCCATACTGATTGCATAAAATAATGTAGCCAGTTTGTTCACATTTTTTATCCTTTTTTATTTTTATTTTTATTTTTGAGAACTCACATGACTGTAAGAACACGTTTTGCTCCAAGCCCAACAGGCTATTTACATATTGGCGGTGCTCGTACTGCACTGTTTTCTTGGCTATATGCTAGACGGCATCAGGGTAAATTTATCTTACGTATTGAAGACACAGATAGAGAACGCTCAACCCAAGAAGCGGTTGATGTTATTTTAGAGGGGATGCAATGGCTTGGCTTAGATCATGATGAAGGGCCATTTTATCAGACACAACGAATGGCACGTTATAAAGAGGTCATTAAAAAATTATTGGCTGATGGTTATGCCTACCCCTGTTATTGTTCTAAAGAAGAATTAGATGGGATGCGTGAAGCGCAAATGGCAAAAAAAGAGAAGGCTCGTTATGACCGCCGTTGTCGGAGCTTGACTGAAGCACCTAAAGGCAAAGAAGACGTGGCACCCGTTATCCGCTTTAAAACCGATAGTGATGGTCAAATTATTATCAATGATCATGTTAAAGGAAAAATAACTATTCAGAATAAAGAATTGGATGACTTAATTATTGCCCGTGGTGATGGTACACCAACCTATAACCTTGTGGTGGTTATTGATGATCTGGATATGGGCATGACACATGTGATCCGTGGTGATGATCACTTAAATAATACACCGAGACAAATTAATATTCTTAAAGCCATGCAAGCCCCCATTCCTGAATATGCCCACCTGCCGATGATTTTAGATGAGCAAGGGGCAAAATTATCCAAGCGTCATGGTGCGGCTAATCTGCTGAACTATCGTGAAGAAGGCTATTTACCTGAAGCCTTATTAAACTATCTAGTGCGTCTGGGTTGGTCTCATGGTGATCAAGAGATTTTCTCCATTGATGAAATGATTAAACTGTTTGATTTGGATGATATCAATAAGTCGGCTTCATCCATTAATCCAGATAAATTACTTTGGTTGAATCAACACTATATTAAAGAGGGCGATCCTGAGCATGTCGCCAAGCATTTAGCATGGCATATGGACAAACAAGGTATTAATATTGAAACAGGCCCTGAATTAAGCCGTATTGTTACGGCTTTAGCAGAACGCAGTAAAACATTGCTTGAAATGGCACAAAGCAGTCGTTACTTTTTTGAAGACTTTGCTGACTTTGATGAAAAAGCAGCAAAAAAGAATCTTAAGGCCGCAGCACTTGAGCCATTGCAACAGATGCTAGAAAAATTTACTGCAATTAATGAATGGCAAGGTGATGCTTTGCATCAGATTGTATTGGATATTACTGAACAACTAGAATTAAAGTTAGGCAAAGTGGCTCAGCCTTTACGAGTGGCTGTCACGGGGGCAGGTATGTCACCATCTATTGATGTGACTTTAGAATTGATTGGTCGTGAACGCTGTCTTACTCGAATTGCTAAGGCGATTGACTATATTAAAGCAAGAGTGGCTGCACAATAACTCACCTAAACTTTGCCAAGCATTGAGTTAATTGGCTAAACAGGCTGTCTCCGTCGATACGCTCTGTCTAGCCTAATGCTTATTCTTTTCTTATATTACATAAGCCCTTAAGAACCATATCGGTGTAACTGATAATACCGATGATTTCTCCATGTTTGACCACAGGGGCACGAGATAGACCAAACTGCTCAAATAAGCGGGCGCAATAACGAATATCCATGTCTTGACGGATAGTAATGGCCGGTTTAGTCATTACTTCGTAGACATTGGTTCGTTCAACAGACTTATCACCTGCTAAAACAATACGGGCAATATCTGAAATAACCACAATGCCCCATTCGTCATGTTCATGACGCTTTTTAACGATCAATGTTTTTGTTTCAATGTGTTGCATCTCATTGAGTGCTTCTTTGACTGTTTTCATACCATCGACAAAATCCACTTGGTGCTTCATGACATCCTTAACTTGAATAAGACTGGGTTTCATATTATTTCCTCGACTTTTTCTGTCAATTGTTGAATTTGGTGAGAGACGCCAACAGCATCCTCGACATCAATTTGTAAGGCGATACCTGTGCCCGGAGAATTGTCAAATTTACCCACTGTACTGATGGTTTCAAGCACGTCTCTACTAAGGTGTTCTTCAACCAAAAGTAGTAACACATCCCGCTGAGTATCTAAGGTCAAACCAAAAAAAGTTTTGGTTTTTTTAATACCTTCACCACGGGCATTATTGATAACAGTAGCCCCTGTTGCTCCAGCTAAACGGCTGGCATCTAAAACAGCATCGGTAACATCATCATTCACAAAAGCAATGATTAACTTAAAGTGCATTAGTGATCCCTCTTACTTGATTGGTCATGCTTATTTTGTTTGCTGGTTGTTTTTTTTCTATGTCCATACCATTGCGATAATTGTGCATAGGCTAAAACAGAAATAATAGGAAATAAACTGGCAAAGGCAATTAAGCCAAAGCCATCTAATAATTCACTGCGCCCCGGGACTTTTGCTGCTAGACCAATACCAAGAGCAGCCACAATAGGAACGGTTACGGTTGATGTGGTAACACCACCACTATCGTATGCCAAAGGAATGATTAGTTTGGGGGAGAAAAAGGTTTGTATGACCACAATAATATAGCCACTGATAATAAACCAATGTAGGGGAATTCCAGTAACAATACGCCATGAACCTAGTGATATCCCAAAGGCAACGCCAATAGCAACAGCAATGCGTAAGCCCCAAACACCGATAGTGCCACCGGAGACTTCATTGGCTTTAATTGCAACGGCAAGCAATGAAGGTTCGGCAATGGTGGTACTAAAGCCAATGGTAAAGGCAAAAATATAGACCCAGAAATAGTCACTCCAATGGAAATCAACAGCGGGTACTATGGTACTAGCAGCTTCTGTAATCGGGTAGCTTGAGCGCCGTATAAAGTCTGGATCAGTGAGTTGATCCGCCATCATTTGGCCGATGGGAAAAAGCGCATCCTCAAGGCCTTGGAGAAATAATGCTAAGCCTAAGACAACATAAAAGAAACCGATAAGGACCTGTTTTAAATTGGCAATTTTTCGGCGAATAACAAAAAGTTGAAAGGTAAAAATAATAATAGCAATCGGTAATACATCGGTAATGGTGTGTAAAAAGCTTAGGACAAAGCGATAGCTCTCGTCTAATAAAGCATTCATTAGTACAACATCCCATAAGCCATAACAAAAATAATCGGTGTTAATGAAGCCAATGCAATCAGACCAAAACCATCCAGCATAGGATTACGTCCTTTAATACTGGATGCTAAACCAATACCCAAAGCGGTCATTAAGGGAACAGTTATGGTTGATGTGGTTACACCTCCTGAATCATAGGCAATACCAATAATTTCTTCAGGGGCAATTATGGACATTGCCACAACTAATACATAGCCTCCGATAATTATCCATTGAATAGGCCAACCTTTTAAAATGCGTAAGACACCAATTACGGCGGCAATACCCACTGAGAAAGCAACGGTAAATTTTAGTCCTTGGGCATATTGTTTAATGGCAAGCTCTGTGGTTTCAATAACACCACCTTGGGCGGCAATTTTGGCTGCCTTTTGAGAGACAGCAATTAATGCTGGTTCGGCAACAGTAGTACCAAAGCCAAGGCAAAAAGCAAAACAGAGTAACCAAAAAACACTGCCTTTATGAGCAAAAGCAAAGGCCATGGATTCACCAATAGGAAATAAGCCCATTTCTAAACCATAAACAAAAAAAGTTAGTCCTACAACCACGAGAATTGAACCTGTGATCATTTCACCCATGTTTGGGATGGGTTGCTGAAGAATAAAAAGCTGAAAAAAGGTAATAACCAAAGCAATAGGTGCGAGATCTCTGGCACTTGAAGCGGTTGTTTTAAGAAAATGGATAATGGGTCTTTTCATTTTAATGCTATTGACAGCGAAAGAAATGAGTAAATTGGCATAATTGTAAAAGCTCGACTAGAGTTAGGTATAAGTTATATTAAATCTTAGAGCAAAATATAATATTAGTAACTAATAATAATCTGTATTGTTATAAATAGCTACTGACTTAAACGTAACTAAATAAATTGCTGGATAAATAAGTTACGTTAGGGCTAAAGCTTTACTATTTAATACCGATACATAGTTTATACTAATTATCAAGCATATATTAATACAAAAAATAGGGTTTTACTATGAGCAAGCTTGAAGAGCCTTCCCAAGGTTTGGTTACTTTTGATGATACTTTAGATATCACAATGGTCAGTAGTTATTTTGAACAGTTCAGTCAAATGTTGAATCAATATAAAGCTATTATTTTGGATGCAGAGAATGTTGAGCGAATTGATGGGGCAGGCTTACAACTTCTGGTCGCCTTTATCCAAGCAGCAGAGCGTTTACAAATTTCTGTTCAATGGCAAGGATACTCTGAAACAGTAAAAAAAAGTGCAAAAATTTCTGGTGTAGCTGGTAGTTTAGGAATTCAGTGACTATCTTAATAATAAATAAAATAACACAAAGTTAAATGAACAAAACTAAACTGGAGAACAATTCATGTCTAAGTCAATTTTAGCTGTTGATGACTCAACTTCAATGAGACAAATGGTCGCCTTTACTCTAAAAGGGGCAGGCTATCAGGTCACAGAAGCAGCTGATGGCCAGCAAGCTCTGGATATTGCAAAAACAAGGGGGTTTGATTTGGTCTTATCCGATGTCAATATGCCTGTTATGGATGGTATTGCTTTGATTAAACAGTTACGAATACTGCCTAATTATAAATTCACTCCTATTTTGATGTTGACCACAGAGGCTGGTACATCTAAAAAAATGGAAGGTAAATCAGCAGGGGCAACTGGTTGGATTGTTAAACCATTTAACCCTGATCAATTATTAAGTACTGTAAAACGTGTTTTAGGCTAACGCAGGGATTACCTGCTTAGTTATGCAGTCTTTATTAATTTTTATAGCAAATAAGGCTTGGTGTTTAATTATACCAAGGAGCATACAATGAGTATTGATCTATCACAATTTAAGCAAACATTTATTGAAGAAAGTGATGAAGGACTTGATGTTCTTGAATCCGGTTTGCTTGCTTTAGATTCAGGTACTGCAGATGATGAAGTCATTCACGCTGTATTTCGTGCTGCCCATTCTATTAAAGGCGGTGCAGGTACTTTTTCCCTAAATGAAATTGCTAACTTTACTCATGTTATGGAAACCTTACTGGATGAAATGCGTGATGGGCGACGGGCTATTGGTAAAGAAGCCATTAATTTATTACTTAATTCTGTGGATGTATTACGTGAGCTAATGGATGCGGCTAGAGATGATGTCACACCGCAAATGGCCAGAGCAGATGAAGTGAAACAGCAGCTCGATAGCCTATTAGCTCAGGGTAATGATGAGCCAACAGAATCAGCGACTAAAGAAGAAGCTTTAGAACAGGTATCAGAAATAGCCCCATCTGGTTGGCTGATTAATTTTCAACCCCATGAACACATGCTTAGAACAGGCAATGATACCTTAAGGATGTTTAAAGAATTAGCCAGCTTAGGTGATATGGAAACTACTTGTGATGTATCCATGATGCCAGAATTTGCTCATATGGATCCAGAATTAAGTTACCTTAGTTGGTCTATCCGTTTAACCAGTAATGAACAAATAGGCACTATTGATAAAGCGCTTATTGAAGAAATTTTTGAATGGGTTGAAGATGATTGTGATTTGAGTATTGAGCCATTAGATGCACAAATTGCGACTGCTGATCATGTTCAAAGGGCAGAAACAGGATCAGCAACAAGCACCGTTACACCAGATGCCATTAAGCCAGTATCACCTGAAGAGACCTCTATTGTAAGTACAACAGTAAGTAAAAATGTACCCAAAAAGAAAAAATTATCGACTGAAACAGGCTCTATTCGAGTGGGCACAGATAAAGTGGATAGCTTGATTAATATGGTGGGAGAGTTGGTTATTACCCAGTCTATGCTCAGTCAAATGGGTGATGAATTTTCTATGGATAAACTCGAAGATTTACGAGAAGGCCTCGCACAATTAGAACGCAATACGCGTGAACTTCAAGAAAGTGTTATGCGTATTCGTATGTTACCCATTAGTTTTTCTTTCCAGCGTTTTCCTCGTTTAGTACATGACTTAAGCCAAAAGCTATCGAAAAAAATTGAACTGAAAATGACGGGAGAACAAACAGAATTAGATAAAACCGTCATGGAAAAAATTGGTGATCCGATGGTTCATCTGGTAAGAAATTCATTGGATCATGGTATTGAGTTACCCGAAGTAAGACGAGCAGCAGGGAAAGATGAAATCGGTACTATTAATCTTAATGCCTATCACCAAGGTGGTTTTATCATTATTGAAATTTCCGATGATGGTGCGGGTTTACCAAAAGATAAGTTGCTAGCAAAAGCAATAGAAAAAGGTTTGGTTTCTCCTGATGAAGAGCTCGCAGATGAAAAAATATATGATTTAATTTTTCATCCTGGGTTTTCAACTGCCGATCAGGTCAGCGATATTTCTGGTCGTGGTGTTGGCATGGATGTGGTGAGAAAAAATATTAAAGAACTTGGTGGCAAAGTAGGTGTGTCTACTGAACCGGGCAAGGGCACCACCTTTACTATTCGCCTACCACTCACTTTGGCTATTTTAGATGGACAGTTGGTGCGCGTGGGCAATGAGACCTATATTATTCCATTAGTATCTATTATTGAATCACTTGAAATTGAAACCAGCAATATTAATTCAATTGCTGGCATGACAGAAGTCTATAAAATGCGTGATGATTATATCCCATTAGTGCGTTTATATGAGGTTTTTGATGTGCAACCACAGACCACACGTTTACAAGATTGCTTATTAGTAGTGGTTGAAGGTGATGGTGGTAAAGCTGGTATTGTGGTTGATGATTTACTGAGTCAGCAACAAGTAGTGATTAAAAGTCTGGAAACGAATTATAAGCGTCTACCGGGGATTTCGGGTGCGACCATTTTAGGTGATGGCACAGTGGCGCTGATCCTTGATATGTCGGGGCTACTGGCATTGGCCAAAGAAGTAGAGCCCATAAAATATTATGCGTAAAAATAAAAAAATACAGGTATTTGCCCTGAGCTGGAGAAATCAATGAGCAATATACAAGATATTGTTGGGGACTTAGATGCACTGACTGATGAAAATGCCGATCAGTATCTTACCTTTATTCTTGCGGGTGAAGAATATGCAATTGATATTTTACGTGTACAGGAAATTAAAGGTTGGGACAAAGTGACCTCACTACCGAGAACACCTGACTACCTTCAGGGCGTTATTAATTTAAGAGGTACCATTGTGCCTATTATTGATTTAAGACGTCGCTTTAATCTACCTGCGGTTGTCTATGGATCCACGACAGTTGTCATTGTATTAAGAGTCTTTGGTGAAAGTCATGACCGAATTATGGGCATTATTGTTGATGCGGTTTCGGATGTGCATAACTTACAGCATGATGCTATTCGTGCTGCACCAGAGGTGAAAAATTCTATTGATAGTCATTTTGTGTCAGGCTTAACAACTATTAATAATAAGATGGTTGTGGTTATGGATATTGATACCTTACTAAATTCAGATGATTTGGTTGGAGAAGAAGATGTTGCATAATTTAATGCCTATCTTAGTAAGAGTAATATGCAAGTTGTAGCAATTATGAACCAAAAAGGGGGCGTTGGTAAAACGACGACCACCTTAAATCTGGCTCATGGATTAGCCCTTCAGGGTAAACAAGTACTGATTTTAGATCTGGATCCACAAGGGCATTTGGGTAGTTGCTTTGCTATTGATACCTTTAATAGTAAGGGTATGGATCGTGTGTTGATTAATAAAGCCTCTTTTCAGGAAGTAACACAAAACGTTAGGGATAATTTATTTGTGGTTTCAGCGGGTGCTAAATTGGGTGAGCTAGAAACACAAGCTCAAGAGGGGGGACGTATTGGATATCGTTTATATCACGCCTTATATTCAGATACCCATAATAATGACCATGAGTGTTATATTAAACAATTTGACTATATATTAATGGATTGTCCACCGGCCTCTGGCTTATTAGCAATGAATGCAATATTAGCCTGTAATGAGTTTATTATTCCGGTAACAGGGGACTATCTTGCCTTACAAGGCTTATCACGTTTAATTAAGGTGATCAGTCATATTGAACAGACATTAGAACGTCACACAAAAAAGTGGTTTGTGTTAACAAGGTTTCAAAAACAAAGAAAATTAGCACAACAAATTAGACAAAAAATGGTGGGTTATTTTCCTGAACAGGTACTAGCAACAGCAATACGTGAAAATGTTGCCTTGGCAGAATCTCCAGGCTTTGCTAAAAGTATTTTTGAATACCAGCCAAGAAGCAATGGTGCTGAAGATTATAAGAATTTAGTGATTGATTTTTTAGAACAACGAACTATTACTCAGTCATAATCCTAAATGAATCAGGCTATCAGATAATAGATTTAATCAGTTAGTAATATAAAAAGTAGACTATATGATGAGCACTAATGATGAACGCCTTGGCTTTGATCCTCTTGCATGGATGAGTGAAGAAGAACAATCAAACGAGAATAAACAAGAGCTTGAAACTCATGCTTTATTAGACAATGCCGACAATAAAACTAACGCAATTGTTGCTGAGACGAGTGATAAGCCAGCGATAAAAACAAAAAAAATAGTGAGAAAAAAAACACTATCAGCCAGTAGCAAAAAAACGACCAAAATATTGGCTTCAAATACATCGAATATAAGTGAGGGAAAGACAATGGCAACAACACAAAGCAATGTCAATAAAATACAAACTGCCATGCTCAGTGCAATGACATCTGCAGTAATGACAATTGATTTGGATTTGGTGATCACCTATGTAAATCCTGCTGCTCATCGACTAATGAAGAGTGTCGAAGCACGCTTAAGAGAAAATTTCCCCAGCTTTAGTGCTGATAATCTTGTGGGGGTGTGTATTGATGACTTTCACCAGAACCCTTCTCATCAACGCAGGCTTTTAAGTGACCCTGCGAACTTACCCTATACCGGTACAATTGATCTGGGTGATGTGCAATTTGATCTGAATGTGACCCCATTATTTGATGATAAAGGCACCTTTATTGGTGCCTGTCAGGAATGGAAAAATATTACCAATGTACTTGCTAATGAGCTTGAAGTTGCTCGCCTTAGTGCAGCCATTGGCGGTTCACAAACGGCCACCATGATTGCTGACCAAGACTTGAATATTGTTTATATGAATGATGCGGTGATTGCCTTATTACGCAATCGTGAGCAAGAACTGAAAAAAATCATGCCAGGTTTTAATGTCAATACTCTCGTTGGTAGCAATATCGATCAATTTCATCAAAATCCTGCCCATCAGCGAGCGTTATTATCTGATATGTCTCGATTGCCTTATCAAGCTGAAATTCAAATATTGGACTTATATTTTGAGCTTAATGCCATTGGTATTACCGATAAAGATGGTAATTATATGGGCAACTCTGTGGAGTGGCGAGATATTACAGAAGAAAAACAAGCACAAAAACAAATTGATGAATTGATTCAAAAGGCCGCTCAGGGGGAGTTAGGGGAGCGTTTGAATGTTGCTAACTTTGATGGTTTTATGAAAGATCTGGGTACTGGAATTAATCGCATGTTAGATGAAATTATTCGTCCTGTGCATAGTGTTTCTGATGTGATTAAAGCACTTGAAGAAGGCAATTTAGTGAAACGCATGGACGGTGATTTTAGTGGTGAATTTTCCATGCTACAAAATACGATGAATCAATCCATGGATAATTTATTAAAAATGGTCTCAGAAATTCGTGGTTCTTCCAGTCATATTTCATCGGCTGCTAATGAAATATCCCAAGGCAATACAGATTTAAGTCAGCGTACTGAACAGCAGGCCTCCTCACTAGAAGAAACTGCTTCAAGCATGGAAGAATTAACCTCAACAGTGAAGCAAAATGCTGATAATTCTCGTCAGGCCAATCAATTAGCAGCCGGAGCCAGAGATCAAGCTCAAGAAGGGGGACAAGTCATTGAATCAACCATCTTAGCAATGGAAGAAATTAATTCTTCAAGTAAGAAAATTGAAGACATTATTGGCGTGATTGATGAGATTGCTTTTCAAACCAATTTACTGGCACTTAATGCTGCGGTTGAAGCCGCTCGAGCAGGTGAACAAGGACGGGGATTTGCAGTCGTGGCCTCTGAGGTAAGAAGCCTAGCGCAACGAAGTGCTGCCGCAGCCAAAGAAATTAAAGCTCTAATCAAAGACAGTGTAGAAAAAGTAGATGAAGGGACTCGTTTAGTGGATGAGTCAGGTAAAACATTGGCTGAAATTGTCAATTCGGTACGCAAGGTAAGTGATATTATGGCTGAAATTGCGGCAGCTAGTGGTGAACAATCGGCAGGTATTGAACAAGTCAATCAGGCCATTACACAGCTTGATGAAGTGACCCAGCAAAATGCTGCTTTAGTTGAGCAAGCGGCGGCGGCTAGTGAATCAATGGATGATCAAGCAAAGTCTCTTAATGAGATGATGAACTTTTTTGAAACAGGCGATGAGAGCTATGATGTTGTTGCTAGAACAGCGCCTTCATCAAATGTTACAGACGCACGCTCTGCACCTATGGCCTCATCTGTGGCATCGGTTACTTCAGTACAGAGAACATCTGTTTCTAGTGCCAGTTCAGATGATGAATGGGAAGAGTTTTAAATTTATTATGATCACAAGTATCAGTCTATATAGTATTAGCATTTGAACTAACACGATCAATAAAAAAAGATACGCTTATGAATGCTGTGAAAAAAGAATTTGGTTTTACAGAAAAACATTTCAATCATATTCGGGATATTGCAACACGGCATTCAGGGATTGTTTTGAGTGATGCTAAAAAAGATATGATTTATTCTCGGCTGGTACGCCGCTTGCGTAAGACGGGAATCAATAATTTTGATGATTATTGTACCTTGTTGGACAATGAGGATCATGAAGAATTTACGCATTTTATTAATGCCATTACCACAAACCTAACCTCTTTTTTCCGTGAAAATCATCATTTTGAAATGCTTGCAGAAACTATTCTCCCTGAGCTTATCAAACGCAATAAGGAAACTAAAAAAATTCGAGTTTGGTCAGCAGGCTGTTCAACCGGCATGGAAACCTATTCTATTGCTATGGTTTTAAAAGAAGTGATACCACAAAATCAAGGTTGGGATGTAAAAATCTTAGCCACAGATTTAGATACAGCCGTGCTGGAAACGGCAGCTAATGGAATCTATCCTCTTGATGGTGTGACTGGGGTGAATGATAAGCGAATGGCTCGCTGGTTTATGCAAGGTAGTGGTATTAATGCAGATAAATTAAAAATTTCCAAAGAGTTACGTGAATTAATTCGTTTTAAAGCACTTAATTTATTACAAGACTTTCCCTTTAAGGGGCCAATAGATATTATTTTTTGTCGTAATGTAGTGATTTATTTTGATAAAGACACACAGCGTGTTTTATTTGACAAATTTGCTAATATTCATGCTGATAATAGTTATCTATTTATTGGTCATTCTGAAACACTCTATAATGTTACTGAGCGTTATAAATTAATTCGTAATACGGTTTATAAAAAACTTATGTAAGCTCTCCCTCTACATTTATTTATAAACGGCTTATCAGCCATAACTACCACTCTTTTAAGTCGGCTTAAGTATTATTTTTAAGGTTTATTCAATAATAGAAAATATCATGATAAGAGAATCTGTTTTTAGTCAACAAGCTAAGATCCCACCAGAGGCTATCCCTGGTTTTGAAAGCATTAATCGCTATTGGGATCGATTGCATAATTCTTTTGCGGCTAAAATTCTGCCAGGTGAATATTATGTAACCTTCAGAGATGAATTAGTGGTGACGACACTTGGTTCTTGTATTTCGGCATGCATTCGGGATAAGGTTTTTGGCATAGGAGGAATGAATCATTTTATGCTTCCTCATACAAAAGAAGATGTTGCTTACCACATTGATGCAGGGCCATCGACAAGCGCTTCTCGTTATGGCTCTTATGCAATGGAAATGTTGATCAATGATATTCTCAAAAATGGTGGCCGCAGAGAAAATTTAGAAGTAAAAATATTTGGTGGTGGTAAAATTTTGCAAAATGTGACGGATGTTGGTGAAAGAAATATTCAGTTTGTTAAAGAGTATATTATGATGGAAGCAATTCCATTGCTGGCTGAAAATACGGGGGACATTTATCCCAGAAAGGTTGTCTTTCACCCTAATAGTGGCAAAGTAAAAATGAAAAAGCTATTATCATTACATAATGATACTTTACTGAAGCGTGAAGAAGCGTATCAGCATACGATTGATGATAAACCTGTGAATAATGATATAGAATTGTTTTAGCTTAAGCGTATAGTGTGAGATAGTCTTATTATGCAAAAAAAAATAAAAGTGCTTATTATTGATGATTCTGCTTTAATTCGTCAATTATTAAAAGAAATTTTTAGTCGGGAGCCAAGCATTGAGGTTGTAGGTACTGCCGCTGATCCATTAATTGCCCGAGAGAAAATAAAGCAACTTTCCCCTGATGTACTGACTCTTGATATAGAAATGCCTAAGATGGATGGCATTACTTTTTTGAAAAATCTTATGCGTTTACGTCCTATGCCAGTCGTAATGATTTCTACTTTAACAGAGGCAGGTGCTGATGTCACATTAGAGGCGTTAGAGGTTGGTGCGGTTGATTTTATCCCAAAGCCAAAAATTGATGTTGTTGATAAAATTCAAGATTATGCTGATGATATTATTAATAAGGTTAAAATAGCCTCAGTTGCCAGAGTTCGTCCCTATAGTGACCGAATAATTCCTGATGTCAGTGCAAAATTATCAGCAGATGCAATATTAGCCAAAGGCACTAAAAAATTTTTACAGACCACAGAAAAAATAATTGCTATTGGTTCCTCTACAGGAGGTACAGAAGCAATTAAGGACATTCTTGTTAAAATGCCGGCTCATGCCCCAGCGATTGTGATCAGCCAGCATATTCCAGCGGCATTTAGTCGGCCTTTTGCTAAAAGGATGGATAGTTGCTGTGCGATGACGGTGTATGAGGCAAAAAATGGTCAGCAGATCTTGCCCGGTCATGTGTATATTGCACCGGGTAGCCATCATTTGTTAGTTGAACGTAGTGGGGCTCGTTATGTGTGTCGTCTCAATGATGGTCCACCTGTGAATCGACATAAACCATCAGTTGATGTGATGTTTCGTTCTGTCTGTCAAAATGTAGGTCCGAATGCTGTTGGTGTAATATTAACCGGTATGGGAGATGATGGTGCAAGAGGAATGAATGAAATGCACGATATTGGTTCAGCGACCATTGCTCAAGATGAAAAGTCATCCATTGTTTGGGGAATGCCGGGTATGGCTGTTAAACAGGGAGGGGTTGATCACATTTTGCCCTTAGATCGAATTGCACAAAAATTACTGGACTTATGTCAGGACTAAAATGATTATTCTATTTCTTAAAGCAAACCGCCTGCCTTTGTTTCTATCCTTTGTTCTACTTGTGTTGAGCATGAGTCTGCCAAACCTTATTTACCCTTGGTTATTAGTACTTTTTATTTCTCTGATATGGATTGTATTTACTCTTTATCAAATGCAAACGGATAATAACTTATGCAATGGTAATTCCTCTTTAATTACAGGGCAGAAACAACAACAAGTAGAACAGCAACAATTCAATGTATTAGTAGAGCAATTTAATGCTGAAATTAAATTGGAGTCCGATAAAATAAAACAAGAAATGGCTCGCATATCCATACTAACATCTGAGTCAATTATGACTTTAAATGATAATTTTAATTTATTACATGATAATACTCAGGAACAACAAGCAGGGATCCTTGCTTTAATCACCAACTTGTCTTCAAATTCCCAAAATGAAAATGATATCAGTGTGCAAAAATTTGCTGAAGAAACCGGTGAAACCTTAGATTTTTTTGTACAACTACTGATTGAATTAAGTGCTCAAAGTATTAAAATTGTTCATAAGATTGATGATATGAATGAACACATGGAAAAAATCTTTAAATTATTAGAAGATGTGAGTGCTATTGCGCAGCAAACAAATTTGCTGGCGCTCAATGCAGCTATTGAAGCTGCACGAGCTGGAGAGGCAGGTCGGGGCTTTGCGGTGGTTGCTGATGAAGTGAGAAAGCTATCACAAAATTCAGAAACATTTAATGTTGAAATTCGTGAACAGGTTGAACGAACTCGCTCTACAGTAGAAGAGACTCGGATCATTGTTGCCGATATGGCTTCTAAAGATATGAATGTCGCTCTGAGTTCTAAAACTCGTGTAAATAATATTTTACAGTCGGTTGCGAGTATGAATTTATCCATTAGTGATAAAGTACAGGAACTTTCTACAGTAACAGGTAAGATTGAAAATAATGTTGCTAATGCTGTTCGTTCACTACAGTTTGAAGATCTTGTCTCTCAGACCCTTAGTACGATGGGACAGCACCTAGAATATTTGGATGAGCATATTATTGACTTAGAACATGCGACAATGTTAGTCAATAAAGAGTCTCATCTTTGTGATAAAATCGAAGTAATCGAAGATTTGTTAAGTAAGCTAGAAGCAAAAAAAGCCGAGAAAATGCATAAACCTGTCAGTCAGGATTCAATGTCGGCAGGTGAAATTGATTTATTTTAAAAAGATAATTATTTTCCAGTCTGGATATTATTTTACATTTAAGCTTTGAGTCTATGTTAAGTTTTGAGCCTGTGATGAGTCTGTAAATAGGAGAGCCTTATGTCAATAAATAGTTCGGTGAATGGTAATACTATTACCATTAGTATTAATGGTCGCTTTGATTTTAGTAGTCATAAAGAATTTCGTGAAGCCTATCGAAACTTACCTGAAGGATCCAGTCATGAGTTTATTGTTGATATGTCGGCAACAGACTATTTAGACAGCTCAGCCTTAGGTATGATGTTGTTACTTCGTGAACATGGCGGCAGTGAACAAGCCAATATAAGCATTAAAAATTGCAGTAGTGAGGTAAAAGAAATTTTATTAGTTTCTAATTTTGACAAACTATTTAAAATATCCTGATATTTTAAATGAAAATATTAATTGTTGATGATGAAAAAACCAATCGTCTGATCCTAGCTGCGTACTTAAAAAAAGATGGTTATACCGTGGTGGCAGCAGAAAATGGCCTTCAGGCCATTGATGTTTTTCTTCAAGAAAAGCCTTCTCTTATTCTGATGGATGTCATGATGCCGGTTATGGATGGTTATGAGGCGACCAAAAAAATCAAGTTAATGACTACGGATTCCTTCATCCCCATTATTTTTTTAACAGCCTTAACTGATGAAAAAGCTTTGAGTCAATGTGTTGAAGTTGGTGGTGATGATTTCTTAACAAAGCCTTATAATCGTACTCTTCTGAAGGCAAAAATTGATGCTTTGGAGCGTTTGAGTCAACTTTATAATACGATTACAGAACAAAAGCGAGAGCTTATTTTTCACCGAGAAAATGAAAAAAAAGAACAAGAAATTGCTCGTAAAGTGTTTGATAGTATTTTAAACCCCGGCTGTCTATCTGCTGATAATATTCAACTACATCTTTCACCTATGTCACTCTTTAATGGGGATGTTGTTCTTGCTGCGATCAAACCGACAGGAGGTATGCATGTCTTATTTGGTGATTTTACTGGACATGGCCTAGCTGCTTCATTAGGAGCTTTACCTCTGTCTGATATTTTTTATAGCATGACGGCAAAAGGGTATTCTATTAACGATGTAGTGAGAGAAATTAATCATAAGCTAAAATTACAATTACCCACCAGCATGTTTCTTGCTGCTTGTCTGGTGGAGATTGATACGATTAATAATGTGCTCAAATATTGGAATGGTGCAATTCCTGGTGCCTTTTTGCATAAGGGCGATTCGGTTGTTGAACTTAAATCGTATAATTTACCTTTAGGGATTTTAGGTGATTCTGAATTTAATGATAAAGTGAAAATTATTAAACTACATGATAATGATCGGGTGATTTTAAGCACAGATGGTATTCTTGAAGCAGAAAATGATAGTGGTGAAATGTTTGGTAGTGAACGTTTTCGGGAATGCTTAAACTATAATATTTCTGATACCAAGACACTTGAAAATAAAGATAAGAATGATTTGTTCCAACATATTTTGGCCACATTGGATGATTTTACTCAAGAGCAGGCACAAACAGATGATGTGACCTTAGGTGTTATTAGCTGTGATATTAGCTATATTAATCAACTGGCTTCTCAAAAAGGGCGTTATAAAAAATTTATTCCAACTCGCTGGCAGTTTGAGTTATTATTCTACTATGATGCAATAAAATCGATTGATCCCATTCCTTTAATTAATCAAATTATGGGGGAGATACAAGGGCATCAGATCCAACAGGATAAATTGAGTATGGTGCTCACAGAACTGTTTTGTAATTCCTTAGATCATGGTTTACTTGAGCTGGATTCAAATATCAAAGCTACACCAGAAGGTTTTATGCAATTTTATGTGGATAAGGAATCACGTTTAAAAGATCTGGATAAAGGCTTTATTAAAATTATTGTGGCCAATGAACCCAATGAAAAAGGTGGGGAACTTACGATTATTTTTGAGGATAGCGGTAATGGCTTTGATATTGAAGCAATACAAAAACAAGCATTGCAATTAGATGATGACAGCATTAAATTTTCAGGTCGAGGCATTGCATTAATTAAAAACTATTGTACTTCTGTTCATTATAATCAATCGGGTACACGAGTGGAATGTCTCTACTCTTGGTCTAATGAATAAGACATGATCAAAATGGATCTAAAAATAGATCCGTGTTTAATACAAGCTTACTGAGTATATTATGATAATTGACGAAATGGTGTTAAATGATTTAAAAGAAATAATGGAAGATGATTTTAATGAATTAATCCGTATTTTTGTCTCAGATGGTATTGAACAAATTAACGCATTAGATACAGCCATTAATTTAAAAAACTATACAGATACTAAACGAATTGCTCATACTCTAAAAGGAAGTTGTGCTAATATTGGTGCTTTTAAATTGTCTCAAACATGCAAGCAGTTAGAGTATATGATTACTGAAAAGTCATTAGCTGGAGTAGTTGAACTACAGAAAAAAATCGCATTGGAATTTGATGAAACAAAAAAATGCTTAGAGGATATCCTTTAATAATGAGATTATAAAAAGTAAATAATAAGCTATTATCTGGCTTTATTTTTTTATAATTATCTCTAAATTGTAATGTATATTTGTAACCTTTTGATTTGCAGTATATAATCTTAAAATAACCAGTAAAAATTAAAAAAACGTGAGGTATTTTACAATGGCTGTTAAAAAACAATCCACAAAAAAAACGATTAAAAAATCAGTAGCTAAAAAGTCAGTTACTAAAAAGGCAGTCACTAAAAGAGCGGTGGCAAAAAAGTCAACCGCAAAAAGAAAGCCCATAGTTAAGAAAACAGTCTCAAATGATACTTTAACAAAAGCACATGCATCAGCCATTAAAGCACTGGAAAGAGCATCAAAGACTTTAGAAAAAGCAACTACTGCCGTTAGTGTTGGTGTAGCTAAAGCGAAAGCAGCATCAGAAAAAGCCAGACAAACAAAACGACCAGCACAAAAAAATGCTGCTATCAAAGCTAAAGAACGAGTTATTAGCCTAAAATTAAAACAAAATGAAGCTAAAAATAATCTTAAAGCACAGAAAAATATAGTTAAAGAGCATGAGCAATATGCTTTGCAAGTAGCTAAAATGTTACTCCTAAAAGAAAAAGCGACTGCTGCATTTGCCGCTAAGTGGGAAAAAGCCTATCTGAAAAAATTGGCAGCCAAGCAGAAGCTTCAGGCGAAGAAAAAACTAGCAGCAACTAGAGCCAGAAAAAAATTATTAGCAGCTAAGAAAAAAGCAGCAAAAGCTAAAAAATAAATATTATAAGTCATATGTGTATTATAAAAAGCAGATAAGCTTACCTTATCTGCTTTTTGCATTTATAGGCTCAATGTTAAAACAGTTATTAAAGCTAAATAAATCAGTTAAAACTATGCAAGCAGTAATTTACAAGGGAAATAAAAAACCAGATTCCTATCTTTATATTGAATCTAAAGATGATTTTTCCCGTTTGCCTGAGGTGCTCTTAAGTATGATGGGGCGATTAGACTATGTGATGACCCTAGAGCTCAATAAAAAGAGACAACTTGCACAAGCAGATGTCCAACAAGTGATGCGCGCTTTAGAGCAAGATGGCTTTTATTTGCAGATACCTGATACCTCCGAATATTTAGCCTTAGCAAGGAAACTCCCTGCTTCAAATGCTATTCCTAAGTTATAATGAGGTGTTGGTGTATTATATTACTTATTTGATTGGTGGCTTAAAAAACCAAATTGTTTTAACCAGAAGGGGATAGCAATCATCTCACCAAGTACCGCAGGAATGCTGATCCGATTATGGTATAAGATTAATTCTGGATCAATAGGCCAGAAAAGCCAAAGACCTAATGCGATTAAATAAGCGCTAATATAACTTACTACTAGGCATAAGAGTGTATTGCTTATGGTCTTGTTGGGGGGATTAAGGAAGCGTGCGATAAGCAACCATTGGCCAATGGTTATAATTAATTGGATAGGGGCATTAATTGAAAAAGCCAGTGTCGCAATTTCAATTAATGAGGTAGTCATAATGAATAGAAATGATAAATGAGACTTATCCTGCTTTACCCATTAAAAATTCTAATAATGCTTTTTGTGCGTGTAAGCGATTACCGGCTTCATCCCAGACAACACTTTGCTGACCATCAATAACAGAAGCGCTGACCTCTTCACCCCGATGGGCGGGCAGGCAATGCATAAATAAAGCATCCTTATTGGCCTGAGCCATTAACTTATTATCAACAAAATAACCCTTAAAGGCGACTTCTCTGCGAGCCTGTTCTTCTTCTTGTCCCATGGATGTCCAGACATCGGTGACGATGAGATCGGAGTGTGTTGCAGCTGCCATAGGGTCACGAATAATTTCAACGTGCTCACCTGCATTGCTAAATATCTCTGCGTCGGGATCATAGCCTTCAGGACAGGCAATGTTTAACTTAAACCCCCACTGACGAGCAGCATTGATATAGGAATGACACATATTATTACCATCTCCTATCCATGTGACGGTTTTTCCTTCAATACTCCCTCGGTGTTCTTGATAGCATTGCATATCGGCTAATAGTTGGCAGGGGTGATACCTATCTGTTAGAGCATTAATAACAGGTACTGAAGAATATTGAGCAAATTTCTCTAATTTCTCGTGTTCAAAAGTACGGATCATAATAATATCGACCATTTGTGATAGAACTCGTGCGCTATCTTCAATGGGTTCTCCACGACCCAATTGGGTATCTCTAGGGGATAAAAATAGTGCGCCACCGCCAAATTGCACCATACCGGTCTCAAATGAAACACGGGTGCGAGTGGATGATTTTTCAAAAATCATCCCTAGCATACGGTTTTTTAGTGGCTCATAAATCTCACCTGCTTTTTGCATTTGTTTAAGAACAACGGCGCGATCGGTCATTGTTTTTAATTCATTACTGGAAAAATCCATTAAAGTGAGAAAGTGGCGTAAATTAGTTTTAGTGGTCATTATTTAGCTTCTCCTGCAAAGCAGGCTTGTTAGAATAAAGTGTGTGTGTTTGCATTTATCAACTATTAACATGTTTATTAATTAAGGCACTGACTATGGCAATAATTTCATCTGCCTGAGTCTTATCGGTAATGAGTGCGGGTAATAAACGTATGACACTGTCGGCGGTAACATTAATTAATAAGTGTTTGTCCAATGCTTTTTTTACTAAATCAGTGCAAGGGCGATCAAGCTCTATGCCTATCATTAAGCCTCGGCCTCGGATATCTAGGATCTTTCCCTGTGCAATAAGATCGGCTAATGCAGACTGAAAGCCTTGCTGAAAATAGTCACCTAATTCAGCAGCATGTTGAGTAAGCTTACCTTTTTGTATGGTCTCAATGGTTGCCAATGCGGCTGCGCAAGCAAGAGGATTGCCACCAAATGTTGAGCCGTGTGTGCCAGGTACTAAAATCTCAGCTGCTACTCCCTTAGCCAAGCAAGCCCCAATAGGGAAACCATTGCCCAAGCCTTTTGCTAAGGTCATTACATCGGGCACTATGTCACTATGCTGAGCAGCAAACCACTTGCCGGTACGGGCAATGCCTGTTTGTATTTCATCTAATATCATTAGATAATTATGGCTATCACAAAATTCTCTAATCGCTTGTAAATAGTGTTTCTCTGGTGTTGCTAGACCACCTTCACCCTGAATTGGTTCGACCATGATAGCCACAATGTTGTTATTGTTTTGGGCAACTTTCTTAATTGCATCCATGTCGTTATAGTCAACATGAATAAAACCTGGTACTAATGGCTCAAAGCCTACTTGGACTTTGCTATTACCTGTTGCAGATAAAGTCGATAAGGTTCTGCCATGGAAGCTCTTGTTAGCTACTATAATGGTGGGTAATTCAATTTTATGCTTAAATACATTGCTTGTGTGGCCATAACGCCGAGCAATCTTAATAGCCGCTTCATTGGCTTCTGCCCCTGAATTACTGAAAAACACCCGATCCATAGAGGATAATTCACACAATATATCAGCTAATTTTTCTTGATTAGGAATACCATAAAGGTTGGATGTGTGCATTAATGTGCTGGCTTGCTCACTAATGGCCTGTGCAACTGCAGGGTGGCTATGTCCTAGACCACAGACAGCAATGCCAGTGAGAGCATCTAGATAGCGTTGTCCTTTATTATCGTAGAGATAACACCCCTCTCCTTTGACAAAGCTAATAGGTAAACGCCCATAAGTGTTCATAATATGGTCAGACATTAAAATGGTTCTCAATTTTTATTTTAAAAAGTGCTGTATTAAATACGTATACTATTAAACCTAAATAAATCAGTTGAATCGTAGCGAGAATGATCAGAGTGCTGGAGATATAAGGATTTACAGGTTATTTTGGCTTTATT
>Ga0256831_1000112_pt1 | contig 41705 bp, 34 predicted proteins | sample 132544metaG_FD_189087 | JGI IMG/M metagenome (GOLD analysis project Ga0256831, IMG submission 189087) | Hydrothermal vent microbial communities from Lau Basin, Pacific Ocean - 132-544 | ecosystem: Environmental > Aquatic > Marine > Hydrothermal vents | place: Pacific Ocean: Lau Basin | collected...
ATATAAATCAAAAAAACCACAGAAAGAAATTTCTTTCTGCGGTTTTAGTTAATAATTTAATTAATTTTGCTAAAAACCTGTAACGGTTATTTAGGACTAGTCAAAAATTTTAATAAAAAATAAACACATGAAAAGAATATTTATTTTATCCGCTTTGCTTTTAGCATTCTTGAATGTAAAAGCACAACCAAGCACCAAAAAAACTTTTACCAATACCAAAGGTAGCCAATACCAATTTACAGTCGTCAAACATTTGGATGCGACACCGGTTAAAAATCAAAACCGTACCGGCACCTGTTGGAGTTTTTCGGGAATGTCTTTTTTAGAATCCGAACTTATGCGAAAAGGAAAGGGTAAATACAATTTATCTGAAATGTGGATTGCCAGAAATGCTTATTTAGGAAAAGCTAAGAATTATTTACTAATGGATGGGCACTTAAATTTTGGCGAAGGAGGTGAATTTCATGATATTCCTTGGGTCGCCAAACACTATGGCTTGGTACCTGAATATGCCTACCCCGGCAAAGCATATGGCGGCAGCAAACACAATCATGCCGAGTTGCAAGCTGTCTTGTCTAACATGCTAAAAGCTTTAAAAAACAAACCGCAAAACGGTCGTTTGACAAAATCATGGAAAAAGGCTTATACCGAAGTTGTCGATGCTTATTTAGGAGAGGTCCCGGATAATACCGAAGATTTTACTTTTAAAATTGATGGTAAAACCTACACGCCCAAATCTTTTGCCAAACATTTGGACTTAAATATGGATGATTATGTCGAATTGACTTCATTTACCCATCATCCTTATTATAAAGCTTATACCATGGAACTTCCGGATAACTGGCAATTGCATCAGGCTTATAACATCCCCTTAGATGAATTGATGACTGTTGCCGACAAGGCCATCACAAAAGGTTATACCTTTGCTTGGGGTGCCGATGTTTCCGAACCGGGTTTTTCACATAGAAAAGGCTTGGCTATTGTGCCGGAAGACCCCCGAACTGTCAAAGACAAAAAAAGCAAAAAACTCTTTTTTGAAGAAAACGGCGAAAAAATTCCTAATGCATTTTACCAACCGGTTAAAGAAAAATGGGTTACACCCGCAGAACGGCAAGAAGCCTATGAAAATGGTAGCACCACTGATGATCATGGAATGCATATTGTAGGCATTGTTAAAGATCAAAAAGGTACCAAATATTTTGTGGTCAAAAATTCTTGGGGGACAAAATACAACGACTTAAATGGCTATTTTTTAGCCTCATATCCTTATTTCAGATATAAAACTATCGATATATTTGTCCACAAAGATGCCTTGCCCAAAGATTTAAAGAAAAAATTAAATATTAAATAAAGAAATTATCATGAACACAATACCCAAACTATTAATTTCTATTGGCCTCTTGTTTATTATAATGGGGCTATTTACCTGGTTATTTGGCGGCTTATTCTCATGGTTTGGCAAATTACCGGGCGATATTCGCATTCAAGGCGAAAATTATTTTATATATGCGCCTATCTCCAGCATGTTACTTATCAGTATTATTTTGAACATTGTTTTTTATATATTTTCAAAACTTTGATCAAAAATTGTAACCTTAATTAAAAACCGGCTTTCAGCCGGTTTTTAATGTTTTAAATTCTTTACTTAATTGGTCATTCATCAATTCAGTATAAATCAAATTATAGGCAAAATCCCTTAATTCGTCCACATCATCCAATGTTAACTGGTCCGTTTGAATAACCGGTAAAATTTTTACCCGTAAAGTGCCGGGTGAGCCTTTAAAAATATCATAAGGATATTTGCGTTTGTTATCATAATAAACCATGGGAATTATCGGCAACTTATGTTCTATTGCGATCCGGAATGCCCCATTTTTAAAAGGTGCCAAAAAGACACTGGGATCCGGCACACCGCCCTCGGGATAAATAGCCAGGCTATTCCCTTTTTTGACAAAATCAACAACTTGTGTATAAACTTCTTTTCGGCTTCGGGGCGATTTGCGGTCCACCATAACATTTGATTTTTTATACAGATAACCAAAAATCGGAATTTTGCTCAATTCTATTTTACCGACAAAAACAAAAGGCAGTTTAATAACCTTGAGCAAAACCATAATGTCCATAACAGAAGTATGATTACCAATTATCACATAAGATTGATGCGGATCAATTGTAGCCTGATTATCGGCTTTAACCCTAAAACCCATCCAAAATAAAACCCATGAGCCCCAAGCATGTTTAAGCCAAGTAAATAGTTTTTGCTTATCAAAGGCTATGCTATAATAAATTACAGGTAAACCTATCAAAATAGGCACTGCTGCAACTATCACAAACCATACGCGCCATAAGAGCCGTAAGAAATTCCTAAAAAATTTAATCATGGCGCAAAAATAACAAAAAGAAATGAATCGATATTTTTTTGATATGAAAGCTATGCCGATTCAAAAAAACTTAATATATTTGCCATCTCAAATCCTGCGGGTGTGGTGAAATTGGTAGACACGCCAGACTTAGGATCTGGTGCCGCAAGGCGTGGGGGTTCGAGTCCCTTCACCCGCACATTTTAACTCTGTTTTTTTAACAGAGTTTTTTTTATGTCTAAAATTTACCGCTTATTTTTTATATTTGTTGACTTATTAGTGTACAAACATTATGAATATATACATTCAAGATTTACTCAAAGCCATCCCTTTAGGCATTTCATTAAGTTTTTTAATTGGTCCGGTTTTTTTTGTTTTGTTAGAAACCGGCGCAACAAAAGGCGCCCGCGCTGCCATTGTATTAGACTTGGGCGTTATTTTGGCTGACACCTTATTTATAGCAATTGCTTTTTTAGGTAGTTATAAGTTATTAGAAAAACTATCGCACCATCCGGCTCTTTATGGTTTAGGTGGTATGATTATGATGGTTTATGGATTGATCACCATTATAAAAAAACCGGCCAAAGAAAGTCTGGAAAATGAAACCGAAATCGAAATCCCTAAAAACAATTATTTAGGTTTATTTGTAAAAGGTTTTTTGCTCAATTTTATCAATATTGGTGTTTTAGCGTTTTGGTTGGCAATGATTGTTATTTTCTCGCCAAAACTCAATTTGGACCCGACACGCATCATTATCTTTTTTGGTGGCATTCTCTTGGGCTATTTTCTCGTTGATTTACTCAAAATATTTTTAGCCAAGCAATTCAAATCTAAAATGACGCCACAACGCGTCATAAAAATACGGCGGTTAATTGGGGTTGTCTTACTCATAGCCGGTATTTATCTCATTTACGAAGGTTTTGCCGAAGATAACAAACTGGGTATTAATCATACTATCGAACATTTAAAAAAAGTTGAAAAGTAAATAAATCTAAAACGTTTCGACATTTATATTATCATTGATATATACCAATATTTTTTGCCCTATTTCATAGCCGGCTTCTTCCAATAAAGTGGCATAGTCTATTAATTGTTGACGGTGTTTGGCCAGTTTTTCACCTGTTTTATAATCCAAAATGCTTACCACGCCGTTTTTAAGCATCAAGCGGTCGGGTCGTTTTTGAACAAAAGCTTTTGAATCAGGAATTAAAATACTTCTTTCATTCAACAAGTCATAAGCATCAGTGAAGTATTCTTTTAACTTTGGATGATGTAAAATAGTATGTATCATAGAAGAAACAGGCTGAATATCTTCCGCCGGAATATTTTGCAAATATTTCGATTGTTTTTTTTGCCAGTCCGTATAGGTTGTCACCTGTGACAACAAATTATGCACTTGTAAACCGTATTGAACAGCTTGTTTTTTGTGCGTCGCCCAACGCTCATAAGTTCGGGTATTAATTTTGATAAATTCATCTTGTCGCATTGGCCAAGGTTGATAATACAATCGTTTTAAATAAGGCACATCTTTGTCCCTGTCTTTTTTTAAACTTAGGTTTTGGGCTTGTCCATACCTGAATATTTGGTTATTATCAAAACCAAATTGTTCTTGCAAAAAACTTTTAAAGAGTTGGTTTACACCTTTATTAGTGGACTTTTGCGGGGGGGCATAAGTTATAACATATAGCTGATCAACCGCACGGGTCAAGGCGACATAAACCCTGTTCAAATTATCAAAAGTTTTTTCAGCAGCTGTTTTTTGATAAATTTGGCGGTACGTTTCATTGGTACTATTCTCTAATATCCCCATTTTAACGGGCAAAAGCGAGAAACCTTTATATTTATCGGGATTTAAGGGAACCCAAACCTTTGTTTCTTTATCTTTTGACGACAAAACAGCTTCATCGGTGTAATAAATAACCACCGGAAATTCTAAACCTTTGGACCGGTGAACCGTCATAATGTGCACGGCATTATCTTTTTCGGGTGCCGCAATACTGTATTTTTCGGCTATAATGTCCCATTCTGACAAAAAAACACGCAAGGTTAGTGTTTCCCGCGCATTCATTTGATAAATTTTCTCAAGAAAGGCTTGCAAATAAGCCTGTTCTGATGAATCTTTATCTAAATTAAAAACGGCTGTCAAATAAACCACGGTATCATAAATGGTCAAATTGTTTAAGAGTTTAGCATCTATTTTGTATCCGATGTTTTCAAACAGTTTTAAACGTTCGGCTGTATTTAATGAAGAATTACCTAAAAGTTCTTCATAAACTTCCGCCTTGTTCAAGTCATCTCTCTCAATCAAAAATTGAACAGCGGGATAAAGATCAATAGTCGCACCGGAATCTAAAAATTTCAGCCAACTCAATAAAAATATAACTTTGGCCGCTTTAGCAACTAACAATGTTTCGGACGATATAACTTCGATGCCATTTTCATTTAAATATTCGGCAATTTTTATCCCTTCGGCATGTCTGTTGATTAAAATACAGATATCATTATTTTTATAACCATATTGTTGCACTTGTAAAATAGTTTCAAATACCGCTTGTGCATAATCTTCTTTTTCAATGCCTTTTTTATTGTCTTTACGATTTAGAAAACGAATTTGAACATAACCTTCACCGTTTTCTTTACCTTCCGGAATTTTTTGAGCAACTGATTCGTAAACTCTATCGTAAGGTGCTTCCAGCTCTTTCGCAAAACGACTAAAAAACAAATTATTAAACTCAATTACCGCCGGTTTACTTCGCCAATTATAAGCCAAATTAAAAACACTTTTTTCTGTTAAAGGAGCAAAAGGGTTACCGTCAGAAGTATGATCTTCCGGATTGCTCAGTGCTATAAATTGTTCGGGTTTGGCCCCTCTAAACCGGTAAATCGATTGTTTGGCATCGCCCACCAACATGGCATCACCTTTTTGATTTTGGGAAAATTCTTTAGACAAAGCCTCTTTGACCAATGGAATTAAATTATGCCATTGCAAAGCAGATGTATCTTGAAATTCATCGATGAAATAATGCATATATTTTTCGCCCAACCGCATGTAAATATAAGGTGTCTCGCTGGCCAAATCTTTCAAAATCTGTTCTAAAATCAGCCTGTTAAAATCGCTGATAAAAATACTCCCTTGTTCTTCTTTGAAACGGGTTAAATCATTTTGCAATTCGTGTTCAATACTTAAGGCGTTTACTTCTACCAACAGGGCCTTTAAAAAAAGAAAAGATTCAAATTTTTGATCGATATAATCAACAATTTCAACCATTAAAGCATGAATTGCATCATTCACAGGACCTTGTAAAGCCTCTTTTTGTACAGGCGTTAAATCCTTCAACTTCGATTTAGTATAATAGATATAATTCTCGCTAATAACTTGTTTGCGAAGTGTCGCATTTATTTCTATTTTAGCATGTTCTGTTATGAGATAGCGAATCAAGGTTTTAACTTTAACCATATCTTCATAAGGCTCTACAATGGCAGCCATTTGACGGCCAAAAGTTACAAATTGCCCACGTATTTTATTTATTTCACTTACCAACATTTTTTTTAAGGCAATAAAATCCGACAATTGTTTATTTTCAAGTGATTTTAATTCATGAAAATAATTATCGTCAAATATGATTTGACTAATCGCCAATAAATCTCTTTTTATATTCCAAGATTTATCGTTATCAACTTTTTCTGACGCTAGGGCAATCATAAATTTTGATAAATCCGTTCCGGGTTGTATCCGGTTTATCATGTCATCTATCAAATGACTGACCACCTCTTTATAATCCATAATGACCTCTACATCTGACGACAAATGCATTTCACGCGCAAAAGTTTTAATGATTTTATACATTAGTTTATCAATGGTAGTCAGCTGAAAATCATCGTAATAATGTAAGATTTCTGTCAGTCTGTTACGGCTTCTTTTAATTATTTCTTGCCGGTAAGCTTCATCACTTGATAAAGCCATTTGTGACATGATTGTTTCTTTCAGATTATGGCTGACAACAGCCATGACATCTTTAATATCGCCTTTAGCAGCCGAAATTAAATTTTGTATGATCCGCTTTTTCATTTCTTCAGCAGCCTTATTCGTAAAGGTAATCCCAATAAGCCTATTGATATAAAAAGGATTGGTTTGCTGCAGCAAATGTGATAAATAATGAGTTGCTATTTGAAAGGTTTTGCCGGATCCTGCACTGGCATTATAAACTAAAAGACGATTATTGGTTGTCATGACAAAAAACTTAAGTATCAAAAATACCGTAAATATAAGTTGTTACCAAACTTTTTTTTATAAATAAAACAGATTGATTATCCACATAAATTGCTATAAATCCGTTATGTTTTTAACAATATTTTAATATTAATTGAATTAATGTATATTTGCAAAAATTTTAAAAACTTAATTAAAATGACTCAAAACATTATTTATGTCGTCCTAGCAATTGGACTTTTCGCTTTATTATTTACTTATTGGCGAGCTGTTTGGGTTGCCAAGCAACCGGTTGGTAATGACCGGATGGCTGGTATTGCCAAACATATTAGAAAAGGCGCTATGGCGTTTCTTTTTGCTGAATACAAAATCTTATGGATTTTCGTGGCAGTCGTATTTGCCTTATTAGCTTTAACAGCCAACGATAAAACCTCATCTTGGTTGGTAGGTGTCTCATTTATTATGGGCGCCTTAAGTTCAGCTTTAGCCGGATTTATTGGTATGCGTGTGGCAACCAATGCCAACGTACGTACCACTAATGCAGCTCGTAAGAGTTTAGGCAAAGCGCTTGAAGTAGCCTTTACCGGCGGTAGCGTTATGGGTATGGCTGTCGTTGGTCTGGGTGTAACCGGCCTGGCACTTTTATTTTTGATCTATTCTAATTTAAATTGGGATATTTATAAAGTTATCACGGTAATTACCGGCTTTTCATTCGGTGCTTCTTCTATTGCCTTGTTTGCCCGCGTAGGCGGTGGTATTTATACCAAAGCTGCCGATGTAGGAGCTGATTTGGTAGGTAAAGTTGAAGCCGGTATTCCTGAAGACCATCCTTTAAATCCTGCTACCATTGCCGATAATGTTGGTGACAATGTAGGTGATGTGGCCGGTATGGGTGCTGACTTATTCGAATCTTATGTCGGCTCCATAATTTCTGCCATGGTTTTAGGAGCGGTCTTTATTGGCACTGATGGTTTCACTGGCGACCATGCCTTAAATGCCGTTTTATTGCCTTTAATACTGGCAGCTACAGGTATTATCACTTCCATTATCGGAACATTCTTTGTCAAAGTTAAAGACGGTGGTAGCCCTCATAAAGCTTTAAATACCGGTGAAATTATTTCAGCGGTTCTAATGATTGTTGCGACTTATTTTATCGTAAAAAATTATTTGCCGCAAGAATGGCATTTTGGCGATAAAACCTATACGGCAATGGGTGTCTTTTATGCTATTGTTTTAGGCTTATTGTCCGGTGTTGCCATTGGTATGATTACCGAATATTATACCGGAACCGGCAAAAAACCGGTATTAAAAATTGTTAAACAATCGACAACAGGACCGGCAACCAATATCATTTCAGGTTTGGCCGTCGGCATGCAATCTACTTTATGGCCTATCATATTTATTGTTATCGCTATAATTGGTGCTTATTACTTTGCCGGATTATATGGTATTGCCATTGCCGCAATCGGCATGTTATCCAATTTGGGAATTCAGTTGGCGGTTGATGCTTACGGTCCTATCGCCGACAATGCCGGTGGTATTGCCGAAATGGCTAATTTACCCAAAGAAGTTCGTGAACGTACCGATAAATTAGATGCCGTTGGTAATACAACCGCTGCCATTGGTAAAGGATTTGCCATTGGTTCTGCCGCATTGACTGCTTTGGCTTTATTCTCTGCCTTTATGCACACAGCCGGTATTGATGTAATTGATATTTCAAACCCCAAAGTGATGGGTGGTTTGTTACTCGGTGGTATGCTTCCATTCTTATTCTCCTCAATGGCTATGGATGCTGTAGGACGTGCTGCAGAAGATATGATTGATGAAGTCCGCCGCCAATTCCATAATATTCCCGAATTGAAAAATGCCTTGGCCGTTATGCGTAAAAACGAAGGCAAAAATGAAGACCAATGGTCTGCCGAAGACAAAGCTGTTTTTGATAAAGCTGATGGTAAAGCCGAATATGAAAAATGTGTCGAAATATCTACCAAAGCTTCTATTCGCGAAATGCTTTTACCCGGTCTTATTGCTGTACTAACACCTGCAATTGTTGGCTTTTTAGGCGGTGCCGAAATGCTTGGCGGTTTGCTTGCCGGTGTAACCGTTACCGGTGTAATGATGGCTATTTTCCAGTCCAATGCCGGTGGTGCCTGGGACAATGCCAAAAAAATGGTAGAAGAGGGCATCGAAATTAAAGGTAAAAAATACGGCAAAGGAAGTGAGGTGCATGCAGCTGCCGTCACCGGTGATACCGTAGGCGATCCTTTTAAAGACACCTCCGGACCTTCTTTAAATATCTTAATTAAACTAATGTCTGTCGTCGCCTTGATAATCGCACCACTTTTGGCCAAATAAAGACATTTTTTACACTTTTATAAGAAGGCGCCCAAACAAGGGCGCTTTTTTTTATTGAATTAATTGTATTTACATAGTAAGATGTAAGATGTCTATGTAAGATGTCTATTTTTAATATAAATATATCAGAAAATAGTTTATAAAAAATGCAAGCATATGCAAGCAGGATAAAGTTATTAACCTAATCAGTTGTTAATTCCTTTCATACTAAATATATAAACAAATTGTTTTTCTTATTTTTCCTATATTTGTAACAAACATTTCTATGACTTCTATCTCACTCGAACAACGTTTAAAAGCAGCCGAAACGCACGTATTTAAAGTTGTATTCCCCAATACGACCAATCATTATGATACTTTATTCGGCGGCAATGCCTTACAAATAATGGATGAAGTAGCTTTTATTGCTGCCACACGGTTTAGCCGCAAAAGAATGGTAACTGTCTCGACCAGCCAAATTGATTTTAAAAAACCCATACCTGCCGATACCATTATTGAAGTCATTGGCAGTATCTCCAGAGTCGGCAAAACAAGTGTGGATGTTTTGGTCGAAATTTACAAAGAAGAAATGTATAATTATACGCGTGAAAAAGCGATCGAGGGAACTTTTACTTTTGTCGCCCTTGACAAAAATAAAAAGCCTACCCCTGTTTTATAACTTAATAACTAACAACTTACACATATGAAAAAAACTTTAAAATATTTAGTATTAATTCTGATACTGTTAGGCATTGGCGGCTATTGGTACATTCAACATCTAAAAAAATCTGCCTTACCTGATTATAATGCTGCCGTAAACATCCCCGGTTTAAAAGCCCCGGTAAAAGTATATCGTGATGCACATGGCGTTCCACATATTGTGGCGGAAAATGAACATGACTTATATACAGTTGTCGGGTACTTGTCGGCACAAGACCGTCTTTGGCAGATGGATTTATTACGTCGTGTAACCCAAGGACGACTTTCGGAAATATTTGGCGAAAAACTTTTAAATACCGATGTTTTGCTCCGTAAACTGCGCATGCCTGATCACTCTAAAAAATTATATCCAACCTTGAAAGAAAAGGTTAAAATGCCTTTGGTATATTTTGCAAACGGAATAAATGCTTATATCAAAGACCACAAAAACAATCTTCCGTTCGAATTTAAAGTTTTAGGATACAAACCCGAAAACTGGGAACCTCAACAATCTTTGAACTTGGTTGGCTTTATGGCTTGGAATCTTGAATTGGGTTATAAAATGGAAGGTTTAATCAATCATTTAAAAGACCAAATCTCAAAAGAACAGTTTGCCGAACTTTTACCGGATTACAAGGATATGAAAACCTATGTTTATCCCGATTTTAAATTTAAAACACAAATCGTGAATGATACTGCCTTGGTAGCGGCCCTTGATAGGGTTGGCAAATTATCGCCGGATATTTTTAACGGCAGTAACAATTGGGCTGTCAGTGGGCAAAAAAGCAAGACAGACAAACCTTTGTTTTCCAATGATATGCATTTAGCCTTGGATATTCCGGGAATATGGACCCGTATGCATTTTATTATTCCCGGTAAATTAAACGTAACAGGCGTTGTCTTACCCGGTGAACCTTTTGTAGTGGCAGGACACAACCAACGCATTGCTTGGGGGATGACTAATGTCATGCTTGATGGTGCTGACTTTTATATGGAAACGCTAAATCCGGAAAATAAAGCCCAATATAAATTTAACGGCCAATGGAAAAATATGACCGTTAAAAAAGAAAAATTTTATATTAAAGGCAAACAGGATCCGGTGGTTAAAAAGTTATACTTTACACATCGCGGCCCTATTTTTACCAGTTTTGATGATGTTCGCGTTATGCCGGTATCCATGCATTGGGTAGGCAATGAAGATAGCCGCGAAATAGAAACATTGTACGGCTTAGCTATGGCCAAAAATTGGCAAGATTTTACCAAAGCCATTCAAGGCTTTCAATCAGTCAGTCAAAATATAGCTTATGCCGATATCGATGGGAATATTGGCATACATATGACCGGAAGGGTGCCGGTACGACAAGCGCCCGGCTATCTTTTCTTACCTGGTGATACTGATAAATACGACTGGAAACGGTATGTCCCCTTTGACAGTCTGCCCTACGAATATAACCCGGCGCGTGGTTTTGTTTCATCTGCCAATAACAAAACCATCAGCGATGATAAATTTCCCTATTATATAAGTGAATGGTATGACCTGCCCTACCGTATTAAACGTATTAGACAAATGCTTACAGCCAAAGAAAAATTGTCACCTGAAGATTTTAGAAAAATGCTCTACGACCATCATTCCGTACAAGCCGACGAAATTAAACCTGTTTTATTAAAACACTTGACGCAAGAAAATAACTGGACTAATGAAGAAAATGCTGCTTTAGAAAGTTTGAAAAAATGGGATAATGTTTATGATGAAAGTAATACGGCTGCCGCTGTTTTTGATTTAACACTTATTAAATTGGTTGAAAACTTAGTAGCCGATCAAATGGATAAACCGAGTTTTAAACTCTACCAAAAATCACTCCTGGGATATAAATACTTAATATTTAATGTTTTTAAACAAAACAATTCGGCTTGGGCTGACAACATAACGACCCCTCAGAAAGAAAATTTCCATCAAATGGTGGTGCAATCATTTAAAGATGCGGTTGAAGAACTCGCTGCTAAATATGGTGAACCCAATCATTGGAATTGGGGCAAAATCCATCGTTTAAAATTGAAACATCCCCTTGGAAAAGTTAAAATTTTAGATCGAGTATTTAATCTCAACAGGGATTATCCCGCGCCCGGTGGTGTAAATACCGTCAATCCTTTTACTTATCCAAACGATAAATATTTTGAAGCGGATATGGGGGCATCAGAAAAACATATTTTTAACACGGCTAACTGGGATCAATCCTATAGCATTTTGCCTACCGGTGTAAGTGGCAATCCGGCTTCTAAACACTACTGTGACCAAACAGAAGATTACCTCCGGGGCAAAGTTTATCCGGATATCTTTAGTCTGGAAAAAGTTAAACAAAATGCCCGGTATAAGGCCGTTTTTAAATAATAAATAATTATTTGCATTTTAAAAAATCCCGGTATTGCCGGGATTTTTTTACACCAAGATAAAGAATGTCTATTTAAAACATAAACAATTAGTAACCAAATATTTATGTTTTTGGCATAAAGATTGTATAAGATTTAATGAAACATAAAACGATCTTTATGAAACTATTTGTCAATTACCGGTATCTGAAAGAAAAATCTAAACAATTATTATCAAAAGGATTCATTGATGAATATCTTGAAATATTAGACGTTTTAACAAAGATCGAACACAGAATGGGACATTTACAATATTTAAACTGAGACTTTAAACTTTGTTACATCTTCTATATTAGAAAAGCCCGATAAATTCGGGCTTTTTTTAACATACGATATTATAAAATCAGGATTGTTTATCCAAAAATTTAATGTCCCAAATCCCTCTTAAATCACCAACTTTAAATCCGGTTGCTTGATCTTGGGGATACTTTTCCTTTATCATCTTATAAATATTTTCGGGAATTTCTTTCCCGGGCGTGCCATGACAACTCAGACAAGCCGGCTTTATTTTTATGGGTGCATAAAAATGCACATAACCTTCAGAATCCTTTAACACAATGGGTTCTAGAGGCTTATGCTCTTTTTGAGATTTTAAATATTCATTAATAACAGCCTCTTCATCTATGTCCGGTTTGTTAGCCGGGTTTCTTAATTTATGTGAAGTACGTTTTATCTTGACATGATGCGCTTGACCAATACTATCGGTAATTTTCATAGCATTGTCATGACAAAAATCAACAACCGCAGGCAACCCACCATTTTCAGAGGCTTTTGCTATTTTGGCCTTAAAAGTTTTAAAGGTGGTTTTGGCAATAATCATCCCTTTCATTTTATAGGCTTTATGATCAAAAGCCGGTTTTTTGTCCTGTTGCTCTTGAGTAGTATTGGAGATAACCTGTTTGTTGTTTTTGGTCGAATTTTGGCATGACATCAGGCCTAATAAAACGACACTTACAAATAAAAATTTTTTCATTTTTTTCCTTATTTTTCAATGGGTAAATTTAATTGATACCATTCATTAATACCATGTACTAAATTAATAACATGAGAAAATCCCAATTTCAGAAAAATCTTACGGGCATTCCCACTTCTGTGACCGCTGCGACAATAAATAAAAACCGGTTTATTTTTATCAAATCCGGCTTTTTCAAGATTAGCCGCAAAATTACGATCATAATAATTGATTAAAACAGCATGTGGTAAATGACCCTGACGGTATTCGACCGGCGTTCTTACATCTATTAATTGTGCCTCAGGCGTTTGTTGTAATTTTTCATAAAAATCTTTTGCCCCGAGATTTTCAAATTTAACGGCTTGTTTTTTACTCAATTGAGATTGAGCCACACCAAATTGACTAAAACCTACCATCAAAAAGATGATAAAAATCCATTTTAATTGTTTCATAGATATTTTTTTTAACATAATATTTTATATTTTAGCGCAAAAATATGACTTTTATTACAAAATAACAAAATTAATACTTTCACAAAATTCAACTTCTTATTAATGATTTCAAGATATAAAATCATTTTTTATATGTATTTTTGTAACCATAAAGATTAATAAAATTTATGCTTAAGCAAGGTTTATATCAAAAATTACAGCAAAAACTGACGCCGCAACAAATTCAGTTAATGAAACTGATACAGTTACCGACAATTGAATTTGAACAACGGCTAAAACAAGAAATTGAAGAAAATCCTGCCTTGGAAGAGGGTAAAGAAATGGATGAAAATGAAGAGTTTGACAACCAATCGGATTATGAAGATGATACTGAGGTAATAGAAGCACCGGACATTAATATAGATGAGTATTTAAGTGATGATGAAATTCCGGATTATCGCTTAAGATCGAACAATTATACATCTGAAGAAGATGAAAAAAAAGTTCCTTATGCACAAGGAGAAAGCTTTACCCAATATTTAAAATCTCAATTAAGCGCCTTTCCATTATCCGATGAACACCGTAAGATTGCAGACTTTTTAATCGGCAGCATCAATGAAAACGGTTACTTAAGACGTGATATACAAGAAATTGTAGATGACTTGGCCTTTACGCATAATGTTATGACCACCGAAGAAGAAGTTGAAAAGGTCTTACGACTTATTCAAGACTTAGACCCGCCGGGTGTTGGAGCACGAAATCTTAAAGAAAGTTTAATAATCCAACTCAAACGCAAAAAACCTAACGAAGCCAGAAAACGTGCTTTGGATATTCTTGAAAAAGGATTTGATTATTTTATCAATAAAAAATACAAAAAACTTCTTCAAAAACTTGACCTTACCGAAGAACAATTAAAGGAAGCCATTGACGAAATCATTAAACTAAACCCAAAACCCGGTAATGCTTTTAATTCGACCGGCTCTTTTGTCGAGCACGTAACACCGGACTTTATTATAAATGTCGAAGATGAAAATTTAGAAGTGAGTTTAAATGCAAAAAATGCCCCTGTATTACGCATTTCGCCGGCCTACACCGAAATGCTTAAGGGCTATAAAGAGAACAAAGCCAAAAGCCAAAAAGATGCGGTTCTTTTTATCAAACAAAAACTTGATGCTGCCAAATGGTTTATCGATGCTGTGAACCAGCGACGCGAAACGCTACTAAAAACCATCAAAGCCATAGCTGAGTATCAAAAAGAATATTTTTTGACCGGTGACGAACGCAAAATAAAACCGATGATTCTTAAAGACATTGCCGACCGTATAAAAATGGATATCTCAACCGTTTCACGCGTGGCAAACAGTAAATATGTTCAAACACCTTATGGGGTAAAACTTTTAAAAGAATTCTTTTCCGAGTCGATGAAAGATGCCCAAGGCGAGGATGTTTCTACGATTAAAATTAAAAATATCTTAAAAAGCATTGTTGATCAAGAGGATAAAAAAAAGCCTTTAACCGACGAACAATTATCTAAAGCCTTAAAGGAAAAAGGCTATCCCATTGCCCGCCGGACCATTGCAAAGTATAGAGAACAATTAGGCATTCCGGTGGCTCGCTTGCGAAAAGAAATCTAATTCATGAAAAAAATAGCATCCAAAATTGTGGAAATATCTGCACAATTTTTATCGATAATCGGGCACCCCATCTTCTGGCCACTTTATGTCAGTGCTTTATATTTTGACATCACTAACCGCTATTTTTTACCCCAAAACAAATCTTTCTTCCTTTATTATTTATTTATTGTAGCCATTTTTATTCCACTTTTATTTTTGGCCGTCTTATTTTATACCAAAACTTTATCGGGTTACCAGTTAAACAAACCTAAAGAACGCCTGTTATTTTCGGGCATAATGGCGGTAGTATATTTTCTCATTTTTAAAAAATTAAGCCGGTTTCATCAATTCATCGAACTTTATCCTTTTTTTTTAGGCATCTTTTTAGCTATCCTTAGTTTGGCTGTTTATAATTACTTCAACCGCAAACCAAGCATTCACGCGATGGCATTGGGCGGCAGCTTAAGTTTTTTACTCATTTGGAGTTACTATACCCAAATAGACATCTTAAATATTCTGATCGGGTTAATTATCACAAGCGTCTTTATTTTGGGCGCCCGTTTATATTTAAAAGCCCACAATTTTAAAGAAATTGCAGGCGGTTTTTTTATAGGTTGCTTAATGCAATTGGTTGCCTTTTATATTATTTGGCTTTATTATTGAGCTTATTTACCGACTTTAATAGTTAAGATGTTCCTGTTAGCCGAATTAACAACGTCTTCTGCAATGCTATCTGACAAAAAATGCATAATACCTTGTCGCCCTCGGGTAGCCAAAGCAATTAAATCCGCATCAATTTTGTCGGCAAAGTTAAAAATACCCTCTTGCACCGTATAATCATCATAAATAACCGGTTTTAAACCTTTGTATTCAGGCACTTTTGCCAAAAAATCCGAAAAAATTTGATCTAATTCCTTGGTCGATTTAAAATTTGAAATGGTATTAACCCGCAACAAATAAATATCCGGATTAAAAGGTTTTAAAAATGCCATAATCTTTTTAAATTCCGGCAGATATTCTCCCGTAAATTTGCCCGCTATGACCACTTTTTCAATCTTAAATTGATCTGCCGGTTTTTTTACCACCAATACCGGTTTGGTACATGTACGCACTACTTTTTCAGTATTAGAACCAACAAAAAATTCTTCTAACCCACTAGCTCCATGTGAACCCATGACAATAAAATCAATGCCGTTTTTTTGGGCAAATTCAGCTATACCCTCAACCGGTTTGTCGGTTAAAACATTTTCATATACTTCTATATCATTTAGAAAATCTTTGTCTAAAAAATCCTCAAACTTGCGATGTACATTTTCCATTAACATCATTGCCATTGGCCCTTGGGGCACATGGTGACCATCAGTTACATCAATTATATCTTTGGGCAAATCCAAAATATGCAAGACATAAATAGCGGCATTTATTTTTTTGGCAATTTTGGCGGCAACTTTTAAAGCTTCTTCCGATTTCTGAGAAAAATCGACAGGGACAAGTATTTTTTTCATGTGCGTAATTTTTTTGCTATAAATTTAATAAAAAATATTAACACTTGAAAATAAAAGATTTATTAAAAAATATTGTATATTTGCACTGAATTTATGGAGTTGAAAGGAATGGGGACGGTTGTCCCCTATTTTTATACTGAAAAATATGGCGTTAAAACAGAAAGTAGAAACATTATTAAATCAAGCCCTAGAATCCCGTCCGGATCTTTTTGTGTTAAATTTTGATATTTCCGATAACAACGATATCAATTTAATTATTGATGGCGATAAAGGTGTAAGCATTGACGATATTGTTTATATCAGCCGGCAAATTGAACACAATCTTGATCGCGACGAAGAAGATTTTGCCTTAACGGTATCGTCGGTAGATATTACCAAACCTTTCCATTTAAAACGACAATTTGTCAAAAATTTAAACCGGAAAATAAAAGTAAAAACCAATGCCGGTGAAAAAGAAGGTTTATTAACAGAGGTTGATAATGACAAGATTGTATTAGAAAACAAAATACGTGAACCTAAAAAAATAGGTAAAGGAAAAGTAACCGTAACCAAACAGGAAGAAATTCCATTTGATCAAATAAAGGAAGCAAAAGTAGTCCTGAAATTTTAAAAAAAATAGAATTGCAATATGAACAACAAAGAATTGGTTGAAGCCTTTCTGGAATTTAAAGACGAGAAAAATATTGATAAAGCCACTATTTTGGCCATATTAAAAGATGTCATTGCGCATGCGCTTCGTAAGCGTAACGGTATTGTCAAAAAGAAAAAAGACGGCTCTGAGCCTGATGAAGATAATTTTGATGTCATTATCAATCCGGATCGTGGTGATTTGGATATTTGGATTTACCGAAAGGTCGTCCCGGACGACAAGCATCCTATCAACCCTTATCAAGAAATACACTTATCAGATGCCAAAAAAATAGACCCGAATGTGGAAGTCGGTGAAGAAATAGATGAACCATTTCAATTGATAAATTTGGGGAGACGTGCCATTATTGCTTTAAAACAAAATCTGGAAAACCGTTTAGCCGAATACGATTATATTAATTTGCATAAGTTTTTTAAAGAACGCGAAGGTGAACTTTATACCGCCGAAGCACATCATACACGACCAAATGCTGTTTATTTAATTGACGATGAAGGCAATGAATTAATCTTACCACGCGACAGACAAATTCCTTCCGACCGTTTCCGTAAAGGTGATAATGTGAAAGGCATTATAGAAAAAGTTGAAATGAAAGGGAATAAACCGGTTGTAATCCTTTCGCGAACTGATAATCGTTTTCTGGAAAAACTCTTTGAACAAGAAATACCCGAAGTTTTTGACGGGTTAATTACCGTTAAAAAAATTGCCCGTATTCCCGGAGAAAAAGCCAAAGTTGCCGTTGACACCTACGATGACCGTATTGATCCTGTTGGCGCCTGCGTCGGAGTTCGCGGATCACGCATCCATGGAATTGTACGCGAGCTGGGCAATGAAAATATTGATGTTATAAACTATACCGATAACGACAAACTGTTTATACAACGGGCGTTAGGACCGGTCAAAATACAACGCTTGGAATTGGGTGAAAATGCCGAAGGCAAAAAAACGGCTTATGTTTATATGAAACCGGATGAAATATCTAAAGCCATTGGCCGTCGCGGTCAAAACATCAGGTTAGCAACCGATATTACCGGCTATGAAATAGAAATTCAACGCGAATTAGATGATGAAGATGTTGAACTGACTGAATTTGACAACGAAATAGATGATTGGGTTATTCAAGAACTTAAAAAAATCGGGTTAGACACGGCAAAAAGTGTCTTGGCTCAAGATGTTGACGACTTAGTTAGACGAACCGACTTGGAAGAAGAAACCATCTTGGAAGTTATGAGAATTCTTAAAGAAGAGTTTGAACAATAAAAAAATTGCAAGTATATTGCAGACAAAACAATAGGACGATAATAATTAAATAATATGGCAGATAAATTTACCCTCAGGGAGGTAATGAAAGAATTCAATATTGGTATTGATACTATTAAAGATTTCTTACAAAAACAAAATATCGAAATTGGACGGGCAACGCCACGCACAAAAATTTCAGAAGAAATTAAAAGTTTATTGGAACAAGAATTTCAATCCGATAAAAGTATCAATAAGCAATCCAAAGCTATTAAAGAAAAACAAGAAGCAGCCAAGGCTGAAATTCAAAAAGAAAAAGCCGAAGATTTAAAACGTAAACAAGAAGCCCAAGAAATTTCGGGTCGTGTAAAATTGACCGGACCTAAAATTGTAGGTAAAGTTGAAACTTTGGCTGAAAAAAATGCAGCTGGGAAAAAGAAAACTGAAGTCAAAGATAAAGTTGATGAAGCTCCGGTCAATAAACCTAAAAAAACCACAGGTGAGGTACAAACTACTACAACCCCCAAAAGCGAAAAAACTGTAGCGGTTGCCGACGAAAAAAAGACTGCCAAAAATACTTCTGATGCGGCCGAAAAAACACCCATACTTGACAAAGAAACAGAAAAAAATAAGCTTAAGAAGATAGCCAAAGCACAACCAACGCTTACACCAACACCTCCCAAAGAAAAAGAAAAAGAACCTGTTGTTGAAAAAACAGTTGAAGAACCGACTGAAATTAAAACACAATACCAAAAACTTAAAGGGATTAAAACAACAGGTGAAAAGGTCGATTTGGAAAAATTTGCCAAAAAACCTAAGAAAAAAGAGACAACTACCGGAACCGATGATAAAACGAAAAAGAAACGCAAGCGAAAACGTATTTCTATTTCCGACAGACAAAATAAAAAAGGGAGCCCTCAAAAAGGCAAACGTGGAAATTATAAAAAACCGGTAGAGAAAAAAGAAGTTTCCGAGGAAGAAATTCAAAAACAAATAAAAGAAACGCTCGAACGTTTACAAGGTCGTGGTAAAAGTAAACGATCCAAACTAAAACGTGAAGGACGTCAAAAAAGACGTGAACAAGCACAAGCTGATCAGTTAAAACAAGATGAAGAAAGCAAAATCTTAAAAGTGACGGAATTCATCACCGTGTCAGAATTGGCTAATATGATGGATGTTCCTGTGACTCAAGTTATTACCGCTTGTTTCAATCTAGGCTTAATGGTTACGATGAACCAACGTTTGGATGCCGAAACCCTCAGCTTGGTTGCTGACGAATTCAATTACGATGTGCAATTTATTGATGCGGAGGAAGAAACGGAAGATGCCGAAATTGTTGATGCGGAAGAAGATTTAGTCAAGCGGCCACCCATTGTCACCATTATGGGACATGTGGACCATGGTAAAACGTCTTTGTTGGATTATATAAGAAAAGCCAATGTGGTCGCCGGCGAATCCGGTGGTATCACCCAACATATCGGGGCCTATAAAGTAGAACTTGATAATGGCGAAAAATTGACTTTTATCGATACACCGGGGCACGAAGCCTTTACCGCCATGCGGGCACGTGGGACTAAAGTAACCGATGTAGCCGTTATTGTCATTGCGGCAGATGATAATATTATGCCCCAAACCAAAGAAGCCATCAGCCACGCACAGGCTGCAGGGGTGCCGATGATTTTTGCCATTAACAAAATAGACCGGCCAACAGCCAACCCCGATAATATAAAACAACAATTGGCCAACATGAATTTGCTGGTCGAAGATTGGGGAGGTAAATACCAATCACAAGAAATATCAGCAAAGACCGGTGAAGGAATAGAGGAACTTTTAGAAAAAATTGTTTTGGAGGCCGAAATGCTCGATTTAAAAGCCAATCCAAATCGTCCGGCGGTAGGTACCGTCTTAGAAGCTGCACTCGACAAAGGGCGTGGATATGTAGCCGATATGCTGGTACAAAACGGCACATTAAAAATTGGGGATTATGTACTGGCCGGTAAATATCATGGTAAAGTAAAAGCCATGTACAATGAACGTGATCAGAAAGTAAAAGAAGCCGAACCATCGACTCCTGTACGTGTACTGGGGCTGGATGGTGCACCAACAGCCGGTGATCGCTTCAAAGTGTATGAAGATGAACGCGAGGCTAAAAAAATTGCCCAAAAACGTGATCAAATTATCAGGGAACAACAACTTCGCGCCCAAAAACATATTACATTGGATGAAATCGGCCGTCGTATTGCATTGGGCGACTTCAAAGAATTGAACTTAATAATTAAAGGTGATGTAGATGGCTCGGTCGAAGCATTATCCGATTCACTCCAAAAATTGTCCACAGAAAATGTTAATGTAAATATTATTCATAAAGCTGTTGGTCAAATTACGGATACTGATGTAAACTTAGCTTCTGCTTCCGATGCCATTATAATCGGCTTTAATGTAAGACCATCATCCTCAGCCAGGGCTTTAGCCGAACAAGAACAGGTGCAAATCAAAACTTATTCTATTATTTACGACGTTATCAACGATGTAAAAGAAGCAATGGAAGGTATGCTCTCACCTGAAATTAAAGAAGAAGTGACCGGAACTGCAGAAGTTAGAGAAACCTTCAAAATTTCCAAAATTGGCACGGTTGCCGGTTGTATGGTAACCAACGGAAAAATATACAGCAATTCCAAAGTACGACTTATTAGAGAAGGAATTGTAATTTATGATGGCGAATTGGCCTCCTTAAAACGATTTAAAGATGATGTAAAAGAAGTCAGTAAAGGCTACGAATGTGGCTTAATGATTAAAAATTACAACAATATTGAAATTGGTGATATTGTTGAAGCTTACAAAAACTATGAAGTAAAACGTAAATTATAATACTTAACTCGATTAGTAACAAACAACACAGAAAAAGGAGGTCATAAACCTCCTTTTTATTTTTAAATTTTACAACTTTAAATAAGAAGATTTCACTAATTTTGAGTGTTTAATACGTTTGGCATTAGGCTTATATTGAATGTAATTTATTCCCTCAAAAAAATAACTGTTATCCGACGATAAATTTTGCAATTTTATATGACCGTCATCAATTATGGTTAATAAAAATTCTTCCCGGTTATTATTGATATCATAATATAAGTATAATTTTTTTTCTTGCGTATAACGCGTGTTTCTTACTTCATAAACACCACTGTAATCCCAATATATTTGTGCCAAAGGTGTTGAGGGAAGATCTTCGGACGAATTAAAAACATTGGTATTGGCTTCCACATAATAACTAAGAAAATTTTCATTAGTAAAAGGCGACGATGGTGATATAATGTCATCATCAAACTTACGCCATGCCTCATACTCTTGCAAAAAGTAGGTAACATTATCATAAAAAAGTTGGTCAAAATCAAAATTATTGATCGTATAACCTACCAAAAAATAGCGTACATCCCTTTCCGGATTATACAAGCTGATTTCGTTGTAGCTAATTTGGGTCACTTCAAAATCAAAAGTGCCTGATAAATCATCAACAATAGTGAGGATGCCATTTATATCATCGGTTCGGTAATAACCCATATCTATACCATATCCGCCGCCGGTTCTGCCCAGCCCAACCATATTATTGTTGGCAAACAATTCATAATTGGGTCTAAAACTAAGGGTAAAAGCTTTAGACATAAAATCGATATTTCCGCGACCTTCAGTCCGGTCAAAATCAACATACCACAAATCATAAGATTGCAATAAATCAGTCAAGTTAATTTGATTATCATCACCCGGTCCATAGTGGCCAGTCCAAGTACATGATGATAAAAAAATAGAAAATAAAAAGAGATAAAGGACTGTTGTTTTCATATCTTTATAAAGGCAAAGAATATGCCAAAAAATAATAACATTAATTTATGGTGCCCCATTAACACATAACATAAAAAAATAAGAAAATTGACATTTGTCAGCTGATATGCGTATTTTTGCACAAATAATTAAATTTCATGAGAAAAAGAGCAGACAAAATAGAATTAATGGCACCGGCAGGCAGCTGGGAAGCCCTTCAAGCAGCTATTGATAATGGAGCAGATTCGATATATTTTGGTGTAGAACAACTAAACATGCGCGCCGTATCAAGCATTAATTTTACCTTGGAAGATTTGCCCGAAATAGTTAAACGATGTGAGAATAATGGTGTCCGTTCTTATTTGACCTTGAATACTATTGTATATGATCATGACTTAATGGTCGCCAAAAAATTAATCAAAGCAGCCAAAGAAGCAGGCGTTAGTGCCGTAATTGTCGCAGATCAGGCGGTTATGTTTATGGCCCGTGAAGCCGGTTTGGAAGTGCATATTTCAACCCAAATAAATATTACCAATGTCGAAACATTGAAATTTTATAGCACTTTTGCTGACACTATGGTGCTAAGTCGTGAACTGAGTCTGCGTCAGGTAAAACATATCACAAAAGAAATAGAACGCCAGCAAATTAAAGGCCCTTCGGGACGTTTGGTCGAAATAGAAATATTTGGCCACGGCGCCCTGTGTATGGCTGTTTCGGGCAAATGCCATATGAGTTTACATACATATAACTCATCAGCCAACAGAGGTGCTTGTAAACAAAACTGCCGGAAACCTTATATTGTGATTGACAAAGAGTCCGGTATCGAATTGGAAATTGACAACGAATATATTATGTCACCTAAAGATTTGATGGTATTAGATTTTTTGGATCAGGTTAAGGATGCCGGTGTGCGTGTACTTAAACTGGAAGGTAGAGGAAGAGCACCGGAATACGTGGCAACAACGGTCAGAACCTATCGTGAAGCCATTGATGCCTTATATGAGGGGACATTTACACCCGAACGGGTCGAAAAATGGGTAGAACAACTGGCTACCGTCTATAATAGAGGCTTTTGGAGTGGCTATTATTTAGGTAAAAAATTAGGTGAGTGGACCACGCCCGGATCACATGCCACACAAAAGAAAATTTATCTGGGTAAAGGATGGCATTATTATCCAAAAGCACAAGTGGCTGAATTTAAAATTGAAGCCTTTGATTTGAAAAAAGGTGACAAAATCTTGATAACCGGTCCAACTACCGGTGTTATTGAAACCAATATAAATGAAATGTATGTAAATGACACCCCCGGTGAATCGGCCAAAAAAGGGGATATTGTTTCTATAAAAATAGACAAGAAAATAAGACCGGCAGATAAATTGTATAAATTGGTTAAAAACGAGGTTTAAAATGTATAGTACTAACTAAAATGCTATCTTTGTTTTATGAATTTTGACAATATCATAGGCCAAGATTTTTTAAAGGCACATTTTAAAAGGATTATCGCGCAAAATCGTGTGCCACATACACAGTTGTTTGTCGGTGAAGAAGGAACTGGAACTCTTCCACTGGCTTTAGCTTTTGCAGAAGAATTGCTTTGCGGCGGCAATGAAAATTGTCAGCAAAAAGTCCGGAAATTAATTCATCCGGATTTGCATTTTGTGTATCCGACTGTTACCACCGACCGGATTAAAAAGCCGGAAAGCGATGCCTTTTTGCCACAATGGCGTGATTTTCTAAAAGAAAAACCATATGGCAGTTTGTACAATTGGCTTAGTTTTTTGGAAGTCGCCAACAAGCAAGGTTTGATTCGTGTCAGTGATGCCGAAGAATTACTAAAAAAAATAGCCGTCAAGCCTTATGAAGCGGCGTATAAGGTTATCATTATTTGGCAAGCAGAAAAAATGAATAATGAAACAGCCAATAAACTTTTGAAAATATTGGAGGAACCGCCTGAAGACACTAAGTTTATATTGACCGCGCAAAAAACCGATGACATTTTACCAACCATTCTAAGCCGCTGTCAGATTCATCATTTTAAGCCGATCCCGATTGACGATATTAAACAGGAACTGATTAACAAATATAATTTTACAACTGAAAAAGCCTTAAAAATTGCACATCAAGCAAATGGCAGTTGGCAAAGAGCCCTCGATTTGGCTGGAAATGAAGAGACTGACGACGAATTTCAAAAATTGTTTATTGAATGGGTTAGAGTCGCCTTTTCAGCCAAAAAGGATAAGCAAGCGATTAGAAAATTGATCAGCTGGTCTGAAAAATTAGCGACAATGGGACGTGAAATGCAAAAACAATTTTTAGAATTTGCCTTGGAAAGCTTTCGGCAGGCCTTAATGATTAATTATCAAAGTGCAGAATTGGCCTACTATGATTTCTCAAAAAATAAATTCGACATCAACAAATTAGCTCCTTTTATTCATAGTGGAAATATTGAAGCCATCTATCAATCAGTCACCGATGCACAGTATCATATAGAACGCAATGCCAATCCTAAATTAATTTTTTTAAACTTGTCCATTGGATTGACTAAATTAATCCATCAGAAAGAAAAACCACTATCATAATTATTAATCTTTATACCAGGCGGCGTATTTTAAGTAACTCTCTGCAATACGTTGTATCTCATCTTGTATTAGTTCGGGACTGATTTCTTTTATTTTAACGGCTGGAACGCCGGCATAAACACTTCCGCTTTGAACCCGGGTCCCTTTGGTAACAACAGAACCTGCTGCAATGATAGAATTTGATTCGATAACAGCCTTATCAAGTATAACGGCATTCATTCCAATTAACACATTGTCATGAATCGTACAACCATGAATGGTGGCATTATGAGCTATAGAAACATTATTGCCTATATTAGTTGGCGCTTTTTGATAGGTGCCATGTATCACCACACCATCTTGAACATTGACACGATCCCCTAGACGAATATAATTAACATCCCCACGGACCACAGCGCCAAACCAAATACTGCCATAATCTCCCATAATGACATCTCCGATTATGGTGGCATTATCGGCTATGAATACATCTTTGCCAAACAATGGTTTATGACCGTTTAATTCTTTAATGATTGCCATAGATTACTATTTAATAATTTATATGTCAAAAAAATCTTTTAAAGCATGTTGCCATTTTCTAGGTTTATAATCAAAGGTTTGTTCTATTTTATTTTTAGACAAAACAGAATAAGCCGGGCGTTTAACAGAACTGCTAAAGCGTGCTGTGTCAATTGGTTTAATCTTTTTATCAATACCTGCATATTCCAATATTTTTAGTCCGAAATCGTACCAAGATGCTTTACCTTTATTGCTAAAATGATACATTCCATAATAATTTTTTTTAGGATTTTGTTCGATTGTAGTTAATAAAAATACTAAAAAATCTACTAAATCATCGGCATAAGTGGGTGTCCCAATCTGGTCATTGACTAATTTTAATTTGCGTTGTGTTTGAGAAAGAGATAAAACTGTTTTGACAAAATTCCGGTTAAATTTTGAATACAACCAAGAGGTGCGGATAATCACATATTTCTTTAAATATTGTTGAATGATTTGTTCACCCAAAAGTTTGGATTCACCATATACATTTAAAGGCTTGGGCATATCATTTTCGGTATAAGGTTTGTTTTTGCGTCCATCAAATACATAATCACTCGAAAAATTAATCAATGTAAAATCATGCTTCTTGGCAGCTTTTGCCAAATTGGCCACCCCTTTTACATTGACAGCAAAACATTTTTTTTTATCGATTTCGGCTTGATTGACATTAGTATAGGCAGCAAAATTAAGGCAATAGTCAAAAGGTTGATTTTTTTTAAAGAAATTTTTAACCGCCGTTTTATCTGTTATATCCAAAGTGTAACGGTTTTTATAAACAATCTCGAATTGTTCTTTAACATCCGGATTCATCCGTAATACTTTGCCCAATTGGCTTTCGGCCCCTGTAACCAAAATACGTCTTTTTTGCTGCATCATAAATGTGGAATTATATCTTTTAAGGTAGGTAAATTTCGGTCTTTTTCTGACAAAATAACTTGCGAAAGATCATATTTCCAGTCGATTTTGAGCATAGGATCATCAAAACGTATGCCGGCTTCGCTTCCTGGATGATAAATATTATCAATTTTATAAAAAAACAAAGTATTGTCTTCCAAACTTAAATAAGCATGTGCCATTCCGCGGGGTATAAAGAGTTGTTTTTTGTTAGAGGAGGACAAAATGATACTAAAATATTGACCAAATGTAGCTGACTTTTTACGTAAATCGACCACCACATCCAAGACGCTTCCTTGCAAAACGCTTACTAATTTGGCTTGTGCGTAGGGCGGTTTTTGAAAATGCAACCCCCTTAAAACACCTTTGGCAGATCCGGCGAAATTATCTTGTACAAAATCGATCTGTAAACCGGTTTGCCTCTGAAAGGCTGAGGCATTGAAAAATTCATAAAAAAAACCACGACTATCTTTAAATACCTTTGGAGATAAAACAAATACATCTTGTAACGGCGTCGATTCTATTCTCATTGTTTTTGTTTTAATTTTTGATAATGCGAAAGGTAGGCATTAAAATCTTTCAATAAAAGAATAAACATTACCAATAAAAAACCAATTAAAGCAAATTTTATATATTTATTTTGTAAAACAGAATGATATTTTTTGCCTGTTTCTGAAAAACGGTTGAGGTAAATTAAAGCTTTATCAAAACGATTAATTTTCTGATTGACCCTTTCCAAATCATTTAAAACACTGCTTCTTTTTGAAAACAAATCATAAGGTCTCTCCGGTCCTGAACCGTTTGGCGAATTGATTAAAACATTTGAGGCAATGGTTCCGGTGTTTTTAACGGATTCTAAAAGAAATTTGTTATACAATCGTCTTAACGAATCTATTTCCTTTAAAGACCGTTGCATTTTCTGTCTGTGTATTTTTAAAGCAGAAATATAATTATTTTGCCTTTTGATGATTGCCGAATCGGATAAAATCAACCGGCTGAAATTATGATTAAAATTAGTAAAAACCTGCGGATCGTCAGCATAAGCTGTAATTTCCCAATATTTATTCAATTCCGGATGCTTTTTAACGTTTTCCTTGTATTTTTTAAACTCTAAAGACTTATAAAATATAGTATCGACCGGACTTAAAAAATCTTGATAATCTTGCCATAAAAACGGTTCATAATTTAAAGGTTTTATATCCATTTTCACAAAATGACCGGCTTGTATTGTATCGGTGTTCAAAATTTTGGCTAACCGGTTGACGTTTCCTTGATCGATTAAATCATTAATCAAATCAATTTTCTCAGCCAATGCCATTTGTGCTTGATAGTTTGTTCTTACATGGGCTTTCGTATAATATAGAACTGAAGGCTGGTGTAACAAAAAAGCAAAGCCAAAACCAGCTAATGTTCCACCGGCTAAAACAAGCCAATGTTGTCGTATATACAAAAGAATCTCAATAATCAAATAGAATAATTTGCTTAAAAGACGTTGGGTCCCTCTAAAAAATTTTGAAAAGAATTGACCAATGGCAGCAAAAAGTTGTAAAACATCGACTTCTTCCGGCTGTTGCTGATTCATATTTGATTGGCTCATAATTAATTATTTAAAAATTTGTTCAAGTATTTTTTTGGTTATTATATAAGTAGGTTTGACGCCTAACTCTCCCAAAGGACCGGAGGCTAAAGTGCTTCCGGTTTCTAACGGGTTATCGGAGGCATAGTAAGCATAGCGCACTTTGACATCTGAACGGATATTCCCCCTGATTTTAGAGGCCGATTGTATCGCTTTTTGGTAATGTGCTCCTTCCATTTCCAAACCAATGGCTTTCCAGGTGGAATTTTTAAAAAAAGACAAAATATCTTTATTTTGCAATGAGGTGCCTAATACTGTCACCATGGTTCCTTCATAAACAGGGAGATCTTCGCTCTTAAAATCGGAGGTTTTCAATTCATTTTCAAAGGGATAATTGTCAGCTGTTCCTTCAAACATATGCACATTCGGAATCATAATATCCCCCTTGTTACCGACTAAAATACCGGCTTTCCCCATAATTGAAATCGACTGAACATTTAAAAACTGTTTTTTTCCTGTTGCTTCATAGGGTTTTAAAAGTTCATCCATCACTTCAAATGCTTGTTCGCCAAATGCATAATCCATAACAATTAAAACAGGTTCTTGCCCCTTTTTGTATGAAGGCAATTCCATATTAATATCTGACGGATTAAAAAGTGCCGTATCAAAAATCTGCACATCAATATTGGTTGCCGAAGCATCAGGGATATATTTCATACCATTTTGCTCTGCTAAACTTAACACTTTATCACGCCATTCACCTTGTCCGGTTTGACTTAATTTCTTATACAATTCCATTTCTTCCACTTGTGCATCCAATGCATTTTTTGCAAATAAAGAGTTTAATACAGAATGCATATTAGAACTTATAATATGAATAGGCCGTTGCAATAAATTATTTTGGTGCAAAACTTCTTTAATATTGTTAGCCCAAATTTCACCATAAACATGGTGTCCTAAACTTTCTCTTAAACTTGGACTGAATTTGATCTCTCGCTTCTTACCGGCATAAGCTTCATCAATGGCCAATTTGCCCAACCAATAAACCAATTGAAAAAAACGATGCGGATTATCTTGTTCTGCAAAATCTTGATAAACCTTTTTTGTTTCCTCAAACGTGCGCCCCAATAATGTTGATATATAAGCAATAATCCGTTCTGTCTCGGCAATATTTAACTCCTGATTGTTTAGTACAAATGCCTCTAAAGCCTGCCATTCGCGTCCGGGAGTCCCTTGCGCATCCACAATAGCTTTTTCCTTTATTTTATGTGACTCTATAAATAAAAAAGTCAAGTGCGTCAAAATATCATATACATCAGAACGACCGCGGGTCAATTCTATGTTCATTTGTTCACGGTCAATCCGGTAACAATGACGGCGTCTTTTGGGTGGTATAATAGGTGTAAATTGCGAACTGCGATATCCCTCATCATCTGTCATATTTATAACCCGGCATTCTTCAATGCCTTTGGGTAAACGGTCCATCACATATTTTAGCCCGTTAAGCTCTGTTTTTTCCGAAGCAATATCTCCATATATTTCCGGACGCAACGTCAGCAAGCCTTGCTTTAGTGTCTTGCCCGAAACACCATAAGGTTTGTAAAATCCCCGGTTTAACAAATGTCGCATTGTTATATACAAACGTTCAATAGCATTAGAAGATTCTCTGGCGCGTGTTCGCTTTTTAAGTTCGGTTTTAGTCATATATAAAGCTAATTTGAGCAAAGATAAACATTAAGTTTCTAATCTGAAAATACAATATAAAAGCCTATCTTTTTAAGCCTCAAGTCAATCAGTTTATCAAGATTTATTTTGGTGTATTTAATATAAACTTATAATTAATTTGTAAATTTGATTGCCTAAAAATAATCTTGAATAATGCAGTGGAAACTTAAACCGCAACCGGACACACATATTGTCGACAGATTAGTCAATGAACTAAACATCCCTTATATAAATGCTTATTTACTGGCACAAAGAGGCATTAAATCCTTTGACGAAGCCAAACGCTTCTTCAGGCCGCAACTCACTGATTTGCACGAGCCTTTTTTAATGAAAGACATGCTGAAAGCTGTAGAACGGATTGAAAAAGCGATGGCAAACGGTGAAAAAATTTTGGTGTATGGTGACTATGATGTGGATGGTACGACGGCTGTATCTATTGTATATTCTTACCTAAAAAACCGTTATGGCCAAGTAGATAGTTATATTCCCGATCGCTATGCCGAAGGCTATGGCATATCATACAAGGGAATAGATTTTGCCAAAACCAATGGGTTTAGTTTGGTTATTGCCTTAGATTGCGGCACGAAAGCCATCGATAAAATAGCCTATGCCAATGAGCAAAATATTGACTTTATTATTGCGGATCATCATACCCCCGGCGAAATTCTCCCTGCGGCCTATGCCTTTTTAAATCCCAAACAAAAAGATTGTCCATATCCGTACAAAGAATTGAGCGGAGCAGGTATCGGATTCAAACTGATCCAAGGCTTGCAACAAAATGCCGGACTTGACTTGAATGACATTATCTCTTATTTAGATTTGGTAGCTGTCAGTATTGGCGCGGACATTGTCCCCATTACTGGCGAAAACAGAATATTGGCTTATTTTGGGTTGAAACAAATAGAAAAAAATCCGAGACCGGGCTTAAAGGCATTATCCAGAAAAACCAATGGAAAAACTTTAGATATCCAGGATTTAGTTTTTACATTGGCACCAAGAATCAATGCTGCAGGCCGTATCAAACATGGAAAAGAAGCGGTCAAACTTTTGATAGAAAAAGATATGGCAGTAGCTGGTCATTTTGCCGAAGAAATTGAAAATTACAATACCGAACGACGGGATTTTGATCAAAATATAACCAAAGAAGCTTTAGCACAAATAAAAGACTTGTCTGAAGAAAAAGCAGCGGCAACTGTCGTTTTTAAACCGGATTGGCATAAAGGTGTCTTAGGCATAGTTGCCAGTAGGCTAATCGAAACTTATTACCGTCCTACCGTCGTGTTTACCCAATCTAATGGCGTCCTTTCGGGTTCTGTCCGGTCAGTCCCGGGTTTTAATGTGTATGATGCGCTACATGCCTGCCAAGAGCATATTATCCAATTTGGTGGCCACAAATATGCTGCCGGCCTAACCATTGCCGTTGAAGATTATGAAGCGTTTAAAGCCAAATTTCAAGCCGTCGTTCAAAAAAGTATACAACCTGAATCATTAGTCCCCGAAATTGAAATTGATGCCCCTTTGCAGTTCAAAGATATCAACAAGAAATTTTATAACATACTCAAACAAATGGGACCTTTTGGTCCCGGAAACATGAACCCGGTTTTTATAACTGACGGAGTTAATGACACCGGTTACAGCAAAACCGTCGGTAAAGAAAACGAGCATTTGAGGCTGTCGGTCAAAGACTTGAAATCCGGACGCGTGATGAACGGAATCGGGTTTAAATTAGGTCACAAAGCCGATTTGGTTAAATCCGGGGTTCCTTTGTCCGTAGTTTATACGCTGGAAGAAAATCACTGGAATGGTCAAGTCACATTACAAATGCATGTGAAAGATATTAAACCGGTTTTTGATTTAAATAACTAAAAATGTTTACAAAAAAAGATTTTATAAAGACTTGCCCGGAAACGCAAATGGATGAAAATTTAACATTTGAATCCTCTGCCCCCTCTAATATAGCATTGGTAAAATACTGGGGAAAACATGGTGAACAATTCCCTATGAATCCCTCGATTAGTTTTACTTTAAACAAAAGCAGAACCATAACAAAAGCTATTTTAAAACCCAGTGATGAAAAGACCCAAATTCCTCGTTTTAAATTCTTTTTGGATCAACAGCATCAACCTGACTTTGAGCCTAAAATTGCCCAATTTTTTGAAAAAATTGTCAGTTATGTACCCTTTATCAACCGGTATCAATGGATTTTTTATAGTCAAAATACTTTTCCACATTCCAGTGGAATCGCTTCCTCAGCCAGTGGCCTTGCCACATTGTCAAAACTGATTATGAATTTGGAACAAAAGCTTTTTCCTGAAAGTAATCCGGCGTATATATTGGCCAAAACTTCCTTTTTGGCAAGACTTGGTTCAGGTAGTGCTGCCAGAAGCATTCAACACCCGGTTATGTTATGGGGAAAACATCCTGATATACAAGATTCAACAGACTTATATGCTATAAAACCCGAAAATGCTCTGCATCCGGTTTTTAATAATTTTCAGGACACCATTGTTTTAGTAGAAAAAGGACAAAAAAAAGTATCAAGCACTGCTGGACATGCTTTAATGAACCGACATCCGTTTAAAGAAATCAGAAAACAGCAAGCTTTTGACAGAAGCCTGAGAATGTACCATATTTTAAAGGAAGGAAATATAGAAGAGTTTATAAAAATTGTTGAAGCAGAAGCACTTGAACTGCACGCCTTAATGATGACATCCGAACCTAATTATATACTCATGGAACCGGCCACTTTAGCCATTATTAAAGCCATCCGTCAATTAAGAGAAACAGCAAATATCCCGGTTTGCTTTACACTGGATGCGGGGGCTAATGTGCATATCTTATATCCGGATACCGTGAAACATGAAGTGCAAACTCATCTTTTATCCAAAATCGATTTTGAACAAATTAAAGATTATATTTGATTTTTAGATAGCGGTAACGTTTGGCTATTTGCTTTTTGAAGGGTAAAACCAAAAGTCGTGCCTATACCCGGCGTACTTCTAACATGCACTAATTCATTGTGCGCTTCGATAATATGTTTAACAATAGCTAAACCAAGGCCAGCCCCTCCTTTTTTGCGGGAACGGTTTTTATCAACGCGATAAAACCGTTCGAACAAATGCTTCAAGTGCTTTTGTTTAATCCCTATTCCCGTATCGGTTATTTCAATGAGAATATGGTCGTCCATTTCATAACAAGAAGCGATGACCTTACCGTTTTCGCGGTTATATTTGATAGCATTTGATATTAAATTGACCAAAACCTGATAAATGCGTTCTCTATCGGCATAAACGTCAAAATCAGGACATTTTAAAGTTTTAAATTGCAGTTGAACCAATTGTTCGTTTGCTTGCATTTCTAATTCGTCATAAACTTGGGCAATGAGTTCTTTTATTGAAAAAATTTGCCATTGCAAGCTTAAATTTTCTGTTTCACTTTTAGAAATCATTTGTAAATCTTCTACAATAGTATGCAAACGTTTGGTATTCTTCAATGCTTTAGCCAAAAACGAATCGAATATTGGCGTTTGACGGTCCGGCATGTCAACCAAGGTTTCCAAATAGCCTTGGATATTAAAAATGGGCGTTTTTAATTCATGTGAAACATTACCGATATATTGCTGACGGAATTTTTCCATTTTTTTTAACTGTTCAATCTCTTTTTGTTGATTTTTTTGCCAATTTGCCACTTCGTGCTCTACCTCCTCAATACTTTGTCGTTTAATTTTTCCGCCCGGATTCCTTGTTTTTACAGTACGAATAGATTTATAAATCAGTTTGATGCGCTTATAAATAATTTTATTTAATACCCAATTAAAAATCAAATATGTTGCACTAAAAAATGAAATGAAAAGTAACAAATATACCCAAAATGGTAAGTAGACTCGGATAATATAACTTATAATACCTATAAAGCTTATATGGATAAGGCTCAAAAATAATGTATTTATGAGCATTAGTTTGAAAACATCTAATTTATTCATTTTACCGCTTTAAAAGAATAACCGACGCCTTTGTAAGTATGGATATAATGTTGTCCTAACTTTTTACGAATATGACGAATGTGGACATCTAAGGTACGATCGCCCACAATGGTTTGATCACCCCAAATTTTATGGTAAATTTCATCGCGGGTAAAAACACGTTCAGGTTGCGAAGCCAACAAGTGTAATAACCGGAATTGTAACTTCGGTAATTTAAACGAATGATTTTCAATAAAAATCAAACGCTTGTCAGTATCGAGCCTAAAATCATCTATTTGAATGGAGTGCATTAAACCACTTCTTTGCTTGCGTTTTAAATGGGCTTTAACACGTGCCATTAAGGTCCGAATGCGGATAGGCTTGGTGATAAAATCATCGCCGCCGGCTTCAAATCCGGCTATCTCTGTATAATCTTCATTACGAGCCGTTAAAAATAAAATAAGAATGTCTTTATTATTTGGATTGTCACGCAGCATACGGCAAGTTTCAATACCATCCATTTTAGGCATCATTACATCTAATAGAATAAGATCAGGATGATATTTTTCGGCCAGTTTTATAGCTTTCTGTCCATTTTTAGCCGAATAAACGTCAAAACCTTGTTGTTCAAAGTTGTACTGTAAAAATTCTAAAATGTCAATTTCATCATCAACAATGAGAATTTTATAAGGTGATGGCATAATCTATTTTTTTCGCATTCAAATATAAAAACAAATCATTATATGCATTTGATGCCATATATGAATTTTATATTAAGTCTTAAACGCAAAAGTTAAACATTACTTAAGTTTTATTTAAAAATGTCTTTACCTAGCCTTCCTACTTTTGTCTGGTAGTTAAAAGCCAAAACCAATGATGAAACCGACATGATTATTTTAATCGTCAAAGGTTACATCTGACCATAATATTAATATAAAAAATAAACAGATGAAAAAATTATCATTAAGCTTTTTACTGATGTTATTTGCAACAGTATTGTTATCATCGTGTAAAAAAGAAAAATATGACGAACAACCGGAAGAAACTTCTTCCAATTTAACCGGCGTTTTATCAGCCGATAAAACCTTGACTGCTGATAAAATTTGAACAATCGAAGGACGTTTTGTCGTTCCGGAAGGTAAAACGCTGAGCATTGAGCCGGGAACTATTATCAAAGGAAAACCCGGAACAGGTGCAGACGCATCTGTATTGATTATTGCACGTGGCGGTAAAATTATGGCTAACGGTACTGAGACAAATCCTATCATTTTTACGGCAGAAGCCGATAATATTGCTAAGGGACAAAAATATGGCACCAATCTGGGGGCCGACGATACGGGCTTATGGGGTGGCGTGTTAATACTCGGAAAAGCCAAGGGCTCTTTTGACGGTGATGTCAGTGCGTTTCAAATTGAAGGCATTCCCGCTTCCGATACCAATGGTTTATATGGCGGCAATGATGATGCCGATAATTCAGGCGTTTTTAAATATGTATCAATTCGTCACGGTGGTGCTGAAATAGGCGCCGGAAACGAAATCAACGGTTTGTCGCTTGGTGCTGTGGGTAGTGGTACCGTTTTGGACCATATTGAAATTGTTGCCAATAGCGATGACGGTATTGAACATTTCGGGGGCGATCCACACTTGACCAATGTTTTGATTTACGCTTGTAGTGATGACGGTTTGGATATTGACCAAGCTTTTCACGGCACTATCGAAAATGCGGTGGTTATAGAAGGGGACAATTCCGATCACGCCTTGGAAATAGATGGCGGTGAAGGGTCTTACGAAGCCGGTTTTACCCTACATAATATCACTTTGATAGGTAATCCAAATACGCCCAAAGGCGAATATGCCGACTTACGTGACGGTGCTATGGGAACGCTAAATGGTATTTATGCCTACGGATTTAAAGCTGATTCTGATGTGGAATTGGACGATGATGATACGGCAACACATTATAATGCCGGTAAGTTAGTCTTCGGCACTTGGCAAATTGTTTTGCCTGCCGGTGTTACTGATATAACTTCTTTGTTTAAAAATACATCGAATCTTAGGGTTTCCGGTTTTGGTTTTACGGCGCAAGCCGTGCAACAAGGACAACAGACTGTTGGGGCTGATATGAGTCAATTTGATTGGACTTTTGCCAAGCATAATAATGCATTTTAATTAGGTCAAATCTTATCTTGTTTGTTAACAAGAATTAAGAAAATGGGTTTACAAATGCAAAACACTTATATTATGAAACTGAAATTTTTTCTATTATTATTAAGTATTCACCTCGGCATGTTTGCACATAACGGTAAGAATATGATTACCGGTAAAGTTGTCGATGCTAAAACCAATGAACCTTTGGCATTGGTAAATGTTACCGTAACAGATTTAAAAACAGGCACTTCAACTGATTTTGAAGGAGAATTTGTTCTAAAACTTCCCGACGGAAAATATAAAATCGAATTTAAAACTTTGGGATATCAACCAGTTGAGAAAGTGGTTGAAATACAAGGGGGTAAAACCATGCAATTGAAGGTGGAAATGCAAGAAAGCCAACAAGAACTCGATGAAGTCGTTGTGCACGTAGCCAATAGAAAAAATACCGAACATTCGGTTTTGGCTTTACAAAAAAAATCCCTTGCCATAGTTGATGGGTTATCGGCACAAAGTTTTCGCACTTCCGGAATGAGTAATTTGGCTTCGGCAGTCAAAAAAGTAGTGGGTGTAAACGTCCAAAACGGCAAATATGTATATGTGCGCGGTTTGGGTGACCGTTACACCAAAACTATTTTAAATAAAGTGGACATCCCCGGATTAGACCCAGACAGAAACACTATTCAAATGGATTTGTTTCCAACTTCCATTCTTGAAAATGTCTTGGTTTATAAAAGTTTTACGGCAGATTTGCCGGCAGATTTTACCGGTGGTGTGGTCAATTTGGTTACCAAAGATTTTCCCGCTTGCAAAGAACAATCTTTATCGTTTGGAACCGGTTATAATCCGCAAATGAACGGGCAAACGCAATTTTTATCCTATCGCGGGGGTAAACTCGATTTTCTTGCCATTGACGACGGCACATACAGCATTCCGCTTTCAATCAATGAAAAGATTCCTTATACTTTTGAACACGACTCTAAACTGACTGAAATCACGAAAAAGTTTCAACCGCAAATGGGGACGGTTTCGCAAACCGATTTGCCGAATTTTAATTTCTCTTATTATTTAGGAGACCGGTTTGATGTCGGTCAAAAAGGAAATAGTTTGGGTTATATTGCCAATATTTCTTATCGCACCGATTACAAATTGTATGATAACTATCAACAAAATTATTATCAAAAAGATAACGACAAAACGGTTTACCCATTAAAAACTTCCAAATTGCAAAACGGCAGTTTAGGGATCACCAATGTCATTTTGAACGCCTTGGCAGGGGTAACTTATAAAACCAAAAATACCAAGTATAAATTCAATCTGCTACATATTAGAAACGGCGAAAAAAATGCCGGTTTGTTTACCCAAATATACAACGAGTCGGACTTTGTAACTTTTAAAACCCATTATTTGGCTTATACGCAACGTCAGATTACCAATGCTTTGCTAACCGGCATACACACTGCCCCAAAAAAGAAATTCAAAACTTCTTGGAAATTAGCAGTTACCAAATCGGGAATTTATGACAAAGATGTGCGTTCTACACCTTATCAGTTTGAAAATAACACCTATTCTATTGCCCCGAATAACAAACCCAAACGTATTTGGCGTTATTTGGATGAAATGGATTATGTGGCAAAAATTGATTTTGAAAAAAAGATGTCGAAACATCACGGTAAATGGCAATTCGGATTGATATCGTCTTATAAAAACAGAGATTATAAAATCTATAATTATGAGATAGGCATCAAAGGCAATATAAATTTACAAGGAAACGGGAACGAACTGCTTTCACAAGATAATATTTGGACACCACAAACCGATCGCGGTACTTATATTGTCAATGGTTCGGTTTATAACAAATCCAATTTATATAATGCATCGCAAATAAATGGCGGCGCCTATGTGTCCACCCAATATTATTTTAACGATAAACTGAAAACTTCCGCCGGATTACGTCTCGAAAAATTTATGTTGCTTTACACCGGACAAAATACAACGGGTAGTCTCAAATATGATAACGATGTCGTAATTGATAAGTTAGATGTATTTCCTTCGTTAAATTTCACTTACAGTATCAATGAACAAACCAATTTACGTTTGTCGTATGCCCGTACTACGGCGCGTCCGTCTTTTAAAGAAAGTTCGATAGCCGAAATTTTTGATCCGCTATCAAATATGACCTTTATAGGCAACATTCATTTAAAACCTACTTATATTCAAAACATTGATGTGCGCTACGAGATATACAGTCATAAAACCGATTTGTTTGCTGTCAGCCCTTTTTATAAATACTTTACAGACCCTATCGAATTGACATTTTATCAAGCTGCACCCAGTAATTTTACCCCGAAAAATCTCGGGACGGCACAGGTTTACGGTATAGAATTGGAATGGCGTAAAAATTTACAGTTTATCCATTCCAAACTCAAACATTTTAAGTTTAGTACGAATGTTTCTGTTATTCAATCTAAAATGCAAATGTATGATGACGAATACCAATTGCGATTAAACACGGCAAGACAAGGCGAAAAAGTAAGTCATTTCAGACCTTTGCAAGGACAAGCCCCTTATCTGATTAATGCCGGATTAACCTATGAAAATAAGAAAAATGCTTGGATGGGCAACATCTCATATAACACGCAAGGTAAAACTTTGGAACGTGTAGGTGGTGGCATTCCCGATGTATATAGCCGTCCGTTTAACAGCTTGAATATCAATTTGAAAAAAACCATCGGACAACGCAAGCGTGCTTCTATATCGTTAAAAATCAACAATTTGTTGAACGAAAACAAAGTATTTGAGTATGAAAGTTTTCAAGCACAACCGGCAGTTTATTCGTTTAAAAGTCCGGGACGTACATTTTGGTTAAAATATTCTGTTCGGTTTTAAAAAAATTTTACAGGTTGCAGAAAAATAATTCGTAGGTTATTTTTTGTATATTTATGCTTAAAAAAATGAGCCAATACGGTTTTTGGTCACTTATCCCGCCTCTCCTGGCCATATATTTTGCTATACGTACCAAGCAAGTTTACATTTCGTTGCTTATCGGCATATGGCTGAGTTGGATTATTATAGCTCATGGCAATATATTTAAAGGAACTTATCAAACGATTATGGCATTAGTCGATGTTTTTAAAGATTCTGGCAATACCAAAACTATCATGTTTAGCGCCTTAGTGGGTGGTTTGATAATCCTTATTCAAAAATCCGGCGGTGTAACCGGATTTATCCATTGGATTGATACTAAACTCGGTGGTATGCCACCGGAACACTTAGAAAAAAATAGGAAAAAAGTCCAATTATTTGCTTGGCTTACAGGAATTATTATTTTTGTTGAGACCAGTATATCTGCCTTAACGGTAGGCACCGTATTCCGTCCGTTATTTGATAAACTTAGAATTTCAAGAGAAAAATTAGCTTATATTGCCGACAGCAGTGCTGCTCCCATTTCCATACTCATCCCTTTTAATGCATGGGGAGCTTTCATTATGAGCTTGCTATTAGCACAAGGTTTTGATAATGGTTTTGTTGTTCTTTTCAAAGCTATGCAATACAATTTTTATCCAGTTTTAGCCATATTATTAGTGTTTTTAGTTATAATTTTTGACTTTAATATAGGGCCGATGAAAAAGGCTGCTAACCGGATCAGGATTAAAAATCAAATTTTAGCCAAAGGGGCCAAACCAATGATATCTGAAGAATTAACAGGCATTAAACCTGTTGTAAGTATCCAAAAGAGCAAAGCCTACAACATGACTTTACCATTGATTATAATGGTTTTGATGATGCCGGTAAGTTTAATTATAGATGGTTGGCCAAAAAACGGACAAGAAATTGAACAAGGTATAACTATCCATAAAATTGTATTGGCATTGAGTAAAGGCTCAGGTTCTACAGCCGTCTTATTAGCCGTAATTACGGCCATCATTTTTGCAATGTTAATATATCGGATACAAAAAATAGCTAAAATAAATAGCATGTTCGATTGGGTAATGAAAGGTATTTCACAAATGATGCCTTTAGCCATCCTAATGTTGCTGGCATTTGCCATCAGTCATGTCACTAAAGAACTTCACACCGGTCAATATGTCGCCAAATTAAGTCAAAACATTTTAATACCTGAATTGGTTCCTGCTATCATTTTTATTATTAGTGCTTTTGTTGCTTTTGCAACCGGAACTTCATGGGGGACCTTTGCTATTATGATACCGATTGCTGCACAAATGGCTACTACATTAGATGTCAATCCATATTTAAGCATTGCTGCAGTGCTAAGTGGTGGTGTTTTTGGCGACCATACTTCACCTATTTCTGACACAACAATTATTGCCTCGATGGCTTCAGCATCCGATCATATTGACCATGTAAAAACGCAATTGCCTTATGCATTATTAGCAGGCGCATTGTCCGCAGTACTCTTTTTAATATTCGGTTTTTTTAGCTCATAATAAGTAGAGTTAATTTATGGTTGACTGAAAAAAGTTTGACAAGACCAATCATAAAAAGTAAATTTGCAAAAAAAAATTGGCTGGTATATATATTCACATTCCATTTTGCAATCAAGCATGTCATTATTGCAATTTTCATTTTTCAACTTCACTAAAACACAAAGATCGCCTTATCGAGGCTATTCTGAAAGAAATAGACCAGCGAGCCCCTTTGTGGAAAGATTTGGAATATAACACTATCTATTTTGGTGGTGGAACACCCTCTCTACTGCCTGTATCTGATATAGAAAAAATAAAAGAAAAATTATACGGCTCTTTCAAAATTGCATTAAAAGCAGAAATTACCTTAGAAGCCAATCCTGATGATTTAACCGCTGAAAAAATAAATATATATAAAAGAATAGGCATTAACAGGTTAAGTATCGGAATACAATCATTTTATGACGAAGATTTGAAAAATTTAAATAGAACGCATAATGGACAACAAGCAGAGACTGCTATAATAAATGCACAAAATGCAGGAATATATAATATCAGTGTTGACTTGATATATGGAATACCTGGTTTAAGCCATAAAAAGTGGTTAAATAATATTGACAAAGTCATTAAAATGAAAATTCCCCACATTTCGGCTTATGCTTTAACAGTAGAACCAAAAACAGCCTTAGAATATAAAATAAAAAAAGGTTTGTATCCGCGTGTGTCAGATGAACAAGCTGAAGAACAATTTATTATATTGAAAAAAAAGTTAAGCAAAGAGAATTATGAACAATATGAAATATCGAATTTTGCTTTAAAAGGATGGGAATCAAAACACAATAGCAGCTATTGGCAAAACAAAGCTTATTTGGGTATAGGCCCTAGTGCACATTCATACAAAAACAATATACGTAGATGGAACGTAGCCAATAACCAGCACTACATCAAAAAAATAAATACGGAACAATTTTATGAAACTGAATTATTAACGCCTAATGACCGTTTTAATGAAATGATTATGACGGGGCTAAGAACAAAAACAGGTGTAAATATTAACCAGATACAAGAATTAGGAAAAAATTATTATCAATATATAATTAAAGAAACCAAAAGACATATTTCAAATGGGAACTTAATAATTGAAAAAAATTATATCAAAGCTACAGAAAACAGTTTATTTATAATAGAAAACATCATAAGAGAGTTATTTATTATATAAAAACTATTAATTTAATAATCATTTAGCTCAATATAAAGGACAATGGCTAAAAAAATCGCTAACATAATTTTATGCGACAATCAATTGAAAATTAAATCAAATTTTAGCTGCAAATTAGCCAAAAACTTAAAGTAGTCAAGAGCTGTGATATTTGCAATATAAATTTTTGAGATAGATGTTTAAAGTATTAGCGTACCAGCAAGGTTTAATCGAGAAATATAAAACCGGTAGTGTCAGAAAAGCGCTAAAAAAATTCTATAAAAGAAATTCTAATGAATAATTAAAAATAAAAAAAATAAAGTTATAAAAAAAACCGCAAAGAACATTCTTTGCGGTTTTAGTTTAAGATGGGCGGCGACCTACTTTTCCACCTTAATGGCAGTATCATCAGCGCAGTCGGGCTT
>Ga0256831_1000113_pt1 | contig 41663 bp, 39 predicted proteins | sample 132544metaG_FD_189087 | JGI IMG/M metagenome (GOLD analysis project Ga0256831, IMG submission 189087) | Hydrothermal vent microbial communities from Lau Basin, Pacific Ocean - 132-544 | ecosystem: Environmental > Aquatic > Marine > Hydrothermal vents | place: Pacific Ocean: Lau Basin | collected...
GCTCACCTATCCTGCCGCATACGAAGACGACGCCCGCCCGCCCCCGTATCCCCGCGGCATTGAGGTTGGGGTCGGCGATGTGTCTAGGGTGTGGTTGTTGCCGTCTGAGTTGCTGGAGACGCTAGACTCTTTTGCAGAAGAGCTCGTATCTGATGAACAATGGAGGTGCCGGAAATGACCGCTAGAATCCCTGCCGGCAAGCGCGAGGTTGTCTCGGCCGATATGGCCCGCTTGCAGGCGTTCCTGGACGTTGATTACGGTGGCAACGTCGTGGTGGAGTATAACGTGTGGCCTAACGGCCGCGGCATGACGATCAAGGCGCGCGCGTTGGACGCTGACGGGCCTGGGGCCAAGCTCGCGGGCGCTACCCGCCGCCGCTCCCACTATGTTGACTGGGTGGTGTGGGGGCAGATCGCGGCTGCCCTATTATGGATGGGGTACCGCAACGTGCGCGCTGGCAAAATCGGCCAAAAGGCCATAGAGTACAAGACCATGGCCGACCTACTGCGAGACGGCCCCGGGGCCGCGGGGATGTGCTTCCAGTACGACCCCGACTACGCCTTGTGCGTGGCCAGCGAGGGGACCGCGCCGGTTATGCCCCAACACCAGGCGATCAACCGTGGCGAGGCTGAGGAAGTGCTTAAGCGGGCAGTTGCCCGTGTCAAGGGGGTGTTGCGATGAGCGGCAAAAACACGCAGGGGTTCTTCTCAGAGGTAGTATCCGGCAACTCCAAACGGTATACCCCCAAGCGGTGCTACCAGTACGAGCACCAGTTTGAGGGTCAAACAGAGCGTGCGGTTCGTGACTACATGGACTCCCACAAAGGCCCCTTTGATGAGCATATTGCCACCAGCATTCCCACTTTTAGGGACATCCAGGTGGCTACTGCGGCAGCCGTGGCAAAGGTGTACACCGGTCAGGACGCGCGCGTGTTGGACATAGGGGGCAGTGAGGGAGGGTGGGTTAAGGCGATTGCCCAGTTCGCTGATGTCGGCGAGGCCGTTTGCTTGGACCCCAACCCGGACATGGAGGTTGCCTTCGGAGCGACTGATACGCCCCCGGGTGCCGTGTTCGAGCGTGCTGCGTTTCTGGAGGGGTGGGATGACATACCGGCGTACAACCCCCCTCACAAGTTCGATGTGGTTCATGAGTCTATGACGTTCCAATTCATAGACGACGAGCGCGGGAAAAAGGTTGCTGAAGTTAAGCGCCTTTTGAAGCCAAACGGGGTTTTCCTCACGGAGGAGAAGTTCAGGTTTCCCGAGGGTGTATACCGTGCCAACGAGGTGCTCAAGGACACCCTGCACAAGAGCCGGTATTACGACAACGAGCAGCTGGCGACCAAGGCCGAAAAGGTGCTCGTTGGCATGAAGAGCGGCCAAGCCGACTACGAAAAGTACCGCGAGATCTTGAGCAGCAACTTCAAACACGTTCGCGAGTATTGGCGAGCCGGCAATTTTCGAGGGTTCATGGCGAGCGACGATCCGGCGGCCCTGGCGCGTCTGGAGGAGGCGTTGGAGCCCATAACCGAAGGCGAGAGGTACACCTACCCTATCGGCGGGAGGGGGGAGCATGGCAATGGCTAACCGTAACGTACAGTTAAGCGAGCACCACAAACAGGTCTATCATGCCGCGGGATCGTGGGGGGTGGTCAGCGTGCATCTGCACGAATCGATTATCGTGGCTGCTTACGCTGTCGCCGATGCTGTCCGGGAGGTGACTGCGGCCGTGACCCGCGTCCGCGCGGTCCGGCATGACAAGAGCAAGCGCTAGGCGAGGTTGCTAAGCGATAGGGCCGGCATTAGCCGGCCCTATTCTTTCGCTTCTGGTTCTCGCGGTAGATACTGGCCTCTTGCAGGATCGTCCTGGCGAGCGCCCGAGAGGCTGGCGTTTCGCCTTCGCGTAGCATCGATGCCAGCTTCGCAAGCCGACTCCGGCGCCCCTTGATGAACCGCGCGACCTTTCGCGGCGGGAGCCCCGAAAGATCGGCGATTTTGAGCGCGCGCCCCTCCTGTATTGCGCGGGGGAGCGTGTCCCCGGGCGCATACCGTTGCCCTAGTTGGTACTTGAAGTCTGGCTTTTCGAGGTATAGCACCGTCTCAACGCACTTGGCTTTTTGGGCGTTTGGCAGCCCCCGCAGCCAGCTGATTATTGCCGACAGTTGTTGTTCCTGCTCTCGCGTAAACGCTTTTCGGTCCACAGAGTCAGGGTATCAGGGGGCGCGGTATAATGTCAACTGGTGATGTGGATGACAGATGACAAGTGCGCAGCCGAAAACCGGCGCCTCCGCGGGGCTCTTCAATCGCTGTCTGCCGACTTGGCGCGTTACGCGGCCGAGGCGGCTTATTTGCGCGCTGCGATGAATGAGCGCGCGACAGAGTCCTCGAATACCACGGGGGTGTCCGCAGGAGGAAACAATGAAGAAGCTGACTAGCGTGATGTTGCTTATCGTGGTTGCTGTGCTGGGTGTTGCTTTTGCGCAGGCCGCAGCCGATGGCCAAACGCCCCATACTTGGAGCGAGGTACTGCAATACCTGATTCAGATCGGCGGCCCTCTGGCAGCAGCTATAGCTATTGGGTTCCACAACCCAAAGGAGCTGCTTGGTAAAAAGACGACATGGGCTGGCGTGGCGGCCATTGCGGGGGCTGTGGTGGCACTGGCAGGGGGTAGCGTAGACATGCCTACGGCCAGTTACATGATCTTGGCCGGCTTGGTGATGATCTTCCTCAAGGACGGGCAGATCAGTGCCGAAAAGGCGGCGTCTCAAGCGGTTTCCGCCTCAGAGCTGGAGGCCAGCAAGGCCCGCGTGAACAGGTAGCGATGGCGCGGGGGCTGAGGCGGCTGGCGGTTGTTTTGCTGGCCGCCACCCTGTTTAGCGGTGCCCTTGCCAGCGGCCGCGCTGGTGGGCGGTTCCAGGTGGGGACCGACGGGCGCTTCACGGTGCGTGCCTATGCCGAGCAGGTGGTTTTCAGGATAGACGGCTTTGAGATAACGGCGGGCGCTGATTACCGCTTGCCCGACTCGGTTGTTACCCCGTACACGGCGCTGAATTACTACGCGGAGACGTGGTGGCTGTCGTTGGAGGTGGCGAGCGAGGTTGGGCCTGCGGTGCCCGTTGCGTTCCGGGTGGCGTTTTCAGCCGGTGTCATTTGGTAGCGGTTGACTGGTGGGGTTGGGTGGGGTATTGTCGTGTCTGTGGGCCTACCGATAGATGCCATTAAACGCGCCGCGAGAATTGATGAAGTCGCGGCGCGCTATACGCAGTTGCACCGGCGCGGTTCGTCGCTGGTGGGTCTGTGCCCCCTCCACGACGAAAAAACCCCATCGTTTACCGTAGCGCCTGACAAGGGCGTGTTTTATTGCTTCGGATGCGGCGCCGGCGGAGACGTGATCGAGCTTGTCCAGCGCGCTGAGTCGCTGGATTTTGTGGGCGCGGCGTCCCTGTTGGCTAAGCAGTATGGGGTTGAGTTGGAAGATGGCAACGGCGGTACCGATGTCGTGCGGCTCGCGTGGTCGTACATGCAAAAGCACGCCGAAAAGGCGAGGGGATATTTGGAGCGGCGCGGTATCACTGGCGACTTCCCGGTAGGGTACGATCTCGGCGATTGGTTGGGTGCCGTTGACCATGAGGCCGCAAAAAGGGCGGGCATACTGCGTGTCAATTCCAGGGGGGCCTACTCCCCCTTTCGCGATAGGGTAGTATTCCCCGTGCGAGCCAGTGGGGTGGTCATAGGTCTGACGGGCCGCGACACCACTGGCAAACGACGGGCGAAATGGTTCCACTCGCATTTTTCCCGCAACTCGAACTTGTTTTTGCTAGACGAGTCTCGGCGCGCAGCAGTCGAAGCTGGTTTTATTGTTGTGGTCGAAGGTCCCTTGGACGCCTTAAAAATACACTCAGCCGGTTTGCCAGCGGTAGCGGTGTTCGGTGCGTCGCTATCCCAAAAGCAGGCGCGCAAGTTGGCTGCTCTCGGGGTCGATGTGTACGTTGGTTTTGACCGGGACGCGGCCGGCCTCAAGGGGGTACTGGAGGCGCTTGAGGCCCTCCGGGGTGTTGCCATTGCCAGGGTGGTCACCTGGCCGCAGGGTGTGAATGATCCTGGTGAGCTTGATGCGGAGGGCATTGTTGCCGCCGTGGGCAAGGCGGTCGACCCAGCGCGGTTTCTGTTTGGACTGGCGCGCTGGAAGTACAGAGACGAAGTGGACCGCATGCTCAAGTTCCTTGCCCCCTGGTTGGCTCCGGCCAACGACGCAGACCCCATTCCTACTATGCTGGCGGGGTTGCTTAACCGTGATGGTATTGCGGTGCGCGCCGGAGGTACCCCGCCCCGAGGCTCTGTGCGGGGCACCCCTCCAAAAAAAGACCCCCCCGCTGATAAGGCCGCCGAGGCGGTCCGGCTACTTGAGGCCGACATAGCTGCGGTGTTGATTTCGGTGCATGAGCGTGACCGGCGGGAGCCGCTGATAGAGTATGTCGAGTCGAGGGTGATGCCTGATCCTGGCGAGCTGCTGACGGCTGTGTTGGCCGCAATGCGGTCTGGTGACCCATTGACGGCATTGCGCGGGGCGGGCGGCATCTTTTACAAGCGCGTGATGGAGGCTCCAGAGTACACGCCAGAGGAAGCGGCTGAGAAGCTGCGGTTCTTGGTGAGATCACTCAGCATAAAAAAACTGGAGAAGGCCAAGGCCGCCGCGCGGTCGGCGGGTGACTTCGACAAGTTTTTTGAGTGCTCGGAGGCGTTAGAAGCAGTCAGGCGGAGCCGTCGGTAGTATAATGGGCGTGATGAAACGGTGGGGGTGTGTAGCATGGCGTTTTGCATTTTTTGCCTGATTGCTGTATTGTTCACATTGCTGGATTACCATCTTGCCAGTCTTGATTGGCGCCTTGACAGGGCGGGCAGGTGCCGCTAAGCTGAGGTTGTGAATCATTTAACAAACAACAGAGAGCTGTACGATGCTGCTGCGGAAGAGGGGCTTTTGCGGCTGCGTTTTATTTCGGCCCAGGACCTCGCGGATAAGTTTGGAGTGACGTTGGCGCGAGTCGCGCACCTTTTGAAGAAGGGCAGAATCCTGGGTGTGAAGATCGGTGGCAGGGGCCGATGCTGGGTGATCCCGGTCGACGGCCGTGGCCGGCCGATAGCGACTATGCCTGACAGCGGCGACATGCCGGCGTGGGCGGACAAGGTGCGCGTTCTAACCACGTTCCACCCCGGCAAGGGCGGGATTCGCGGGTTGGAAAACGCCCTCCAAAAAATAGAGGAGACCCTAGACCGTATGGACTCGCAGACCTAGAGTAGACTGGTACTGTGAGCATTATCACTCGCGGCTTCGGCGGCGACACCTCAATAATTACCCGTGGGTTTAGTGGCGGCTGGCTGGAGAGCGTCATCTCGTGGGTGGCCGCTGGCGTCTCGCGTGTGCGAACTAGATTGGGCGTCACGAGCATCTCGTCCGTTGCTGCCCCCGGGGTATCGATGGCGGTGGCAGCGGTCGCTGTGACCAGCCGCGGTGCGGCGCTGGGCGCGTTCGTGCGTGGCGTGTCGCGCACGTTTACGGCGGTAAGCGCCAATTCGCTGGTAGGCGGTACGAGCATTCCCGGGCGGTCGGTGGTCACCGCTGGTGTGGCCGTAGCGTCACTGGTGGTTAACGTCTTGTCGACACAGTCGGTGCGTCGGTTCTGGGCGGTCCTGCGCGAGCGGGGATACATTAGCCGGGCGGGCGCCATGCGCGTATGGCATAGCAGGGGGGACAAAGAATGAGGGAAGAAACTTACAATCTAGATCGCGCTAGGATCAAGATTGGCGACTGGGGGTGGAAGTTGGTCCTGGACATGGTAGATCCGGCCATCGACACCTCGACGGCCACCTCGTGCGAAATACTGTACACAAAACCCGACGGCTCCACGAAGGGGGCATGGCCGGCGCAGCCCAGCCCAGATAGCAAGACCTCTATTTACCGGATCATGGACGGCAGCGAGTTCGACCAGGAGGGAACGTGGGAGGTCCGGGCGCGGATAACCGGGGCCGACTACAGGCTGACTGGCGACCCCCAGACGGTGGCGGTTATATCCGCCGAGTGAGTTTGACTGCGGCCGGGGCCGGGGTGTAAGATTTTTTTATGCCGTCCGGAGACCGGGTACGCGCCCTTCTGCAACAGCTGGCTGTTCCAGAGACGCACGAACGGTGGTTTGGGCGGCCCAACCGCTGGTTGGCCGAGTTGTGGCGGATAGCCTGGACGGCCGCGCAGCGGGAGGGGATCGGGTTCGACGAGGCGGTGGAGGCTGTGCATCGCGCCTACCAGGGGTTCCCGCTGACCGCTGCACCCTACTCGGTCTTGTTGGCCGAATCGTTGTTGGGGGTGTCCGACCCGGGCGGCGAGGACGCCGAATGGATGTTGCGGATGACCGGAACGGCTTTTGCCGCATACGGTATCAAGCCGAAGTTCAAAAACAAAAATAGTTAGCGAGGGGAGCAACGACATGGAAACAGGGTCTTTTGTCGCCCATGATGGGCGAGTTGATTGGGGAGCTATCGGGGAGATAACGTACCTGCGCACCTACGCGCGTCCGCTGATGGGCCGCAGAGAACGATGGGACGAAACCGTGGCCAGGGCTGTACGTTTTTCGTCCAGCTTGGGGCCGCTTCGCGACGGGGAAGCGCAGGAGCTTTACGATCTGTTTTATTCATTGCGCGCGCTGCCAGCTGGCCGCACCCTTTGGATCGGTGACACGCCAATTTCCTATGAAGATGGCATATCCAACTTCAACTGCTCTTTCGTAGCGGTGCAAAGCCCCACCGACATACGTGATGTGACTCTCTTGCTCATGAGCGGTGCTGGGGTTGGTGGCCGCATTACTCCGGCAGACGCTGCCGCGTTCGAGCGGGAGGTTCCTATAGCCAGCAGGGCCGCCCCCGACCTGGAGATTGTTGGCGAGTGGGTTGGGTTCGGCGCGCCGGGGTACCGTGAGGCTACTGAGATGCGCCGTAATGGCCGAGCACTGGTGATTGCGGTGGGTGATAGCCGGGAAGGGTGGGCCGCCGCCATAGAGGTGTTCCTGCGCGCTCTGGCGGTAGAAGAGAAGATCGTGGTTGACCTCTCTTCCATCAGACCCCTGGGCACCCCGCTGAAGCGGTTTGGCGGGTATGCCTCGGGGCCTGAACCATTGCGCGAGTTCTTCGAGATGGTGCGCGTCGTGGCCTTTGCCAAGAATAGGCCACGGGGGTGGACAGACATCAAGCTGCTAGATGTATTCAACCTTGTGGGCCGCACCATTGTTGCGGGCGGGACGAGGCGAAGCGCTGAGTCGGCATTGGGGACAAGCAGGGAGTTCGCCCGGGCCAAGGTGGGGACGTGGGCGGGCGCCGGCGACCTCGCCGAATGGGCCAGGGGACTGACGGTACCCGACGGGGTCATCCCACCGTGGCGTTCGCAGTCCAATAATTCGATTATCTTTGACGGGCACCCGGGGAAGGCGGGGATCAGAGATACTGTGACCACGGCGCTGGATCTTGGCGAGCCGGGGTTTTTTAATATCGAGGCCGCTCGCAAGCGACGCCCAGATGTTGTTGGAACAAATCCTTGCTTCGAGATAGCTTTGCGCAACCGTGGTGTTTGTAACCTAGCGAGCGTCAACATCTCACGGCACGTTAACGATGTCGGCGTGCTCGACGAGCGCGGCATCGAGAAGGCGTTCCGGCTTGCTGCCCGCCACGCGCTTCGGATCACCAACGTGGACTTTGGACCTTTGCTCAAGCCCTGGGAAAAGGTGCAAAAGGAAGACAGGCTACTGGGTGTTTCGATGGGGGGGATCGTGGATGCCGCCAACAAGATGCGTGTTCCCGTGGCGCATGTCCTTTGGCTGGCGCGCCGGTGGCGCCAGGTGGTGCATCAGGAGGCGCGAGACTACGCAAGGGAGATGGGTATCCCCGAGCCCATGCTGTCTACCACGATAAAGCCCGAGGGTACGCAGAGCACTCTTACCAATTCCTCGGCGGGCATTCACGATCCGTATGCGCCGTTCTTCATTCGCCGCGTGCGCATTTCCGAACAGGATCCGATTGCCGAGGCACTCAAGCGCCAGGGATTCCGTTGGGAGGCCGACCTGATGAACCGCAACACATTGGTGTTTGAGTTCCCGGTGGCGACTACGGCGACCAGGTCGGCCAACGATGTTCCGGCGCTGGAGATGTTGGAACGATACCGCGCCTCGATGCGTCACTATGTCGACCACAACACCTCGATTACAGTGGCTGTCGGCGAGGACGAGGTCGAAGCTGTGGTTGACTGGCTTGATGGGAACTGGGATGACGTGGTGGCGGTATCGCTGCTGCCGAAGGGCAACAAGGTTTACCCGCAGCAACCATACGAGCAAATCGACGAAGACGAGTACAGGCGGTTGATGGCTGAGACGCCCGTTTTCGACCGCGGCGTCTTAGACCAGATCGAGGGGTTTGTGGGGGTCAGCCTGATTGACGATTTAGACGCAGATTGCGCAACCGGTGTCTGCCCCGTGCGCTAACTGGAACATGTGGTTAGGGGGGTTGACAATGGTCAACCCCCTGTGATATTTTGGGGACAGCGGTAGAGGTTCTACCCCAAAGCCGCAAACAACATGGGGGCGAAATGGATTCGACGGGGTGGATGAAGGCGGTGTGTGGGGCGAGGAGCCGGTGGCCTCGTAAAAACCGGCAAGCCATAACTGGCAACTCTCAAACCCTTCGCGCGGCTGCCTAAGCCGCCGGGCGGCGCCGGCCTGGGAACAGAACGGGCGCGAACCGTCTTGGCAGACATTTTGGGTTTCTAGCTTCCCTAAAAAGCTGGTGGTGGAGACGGCGGCGATAAGCCGCCCCCAATCCCCGAAAGAGCACGCTGCTGTAACCGCTCCGGACCCGGGGTTCGATTCCCCGGCGCCTCCACCAAAAAAAAGGGGGGGCGCGTGAGCAGTGTCACTTTGTATTGTGACTGGTGCGGTGCGGAGTTCAAAAAAGAAAAAAAAAGAATATGACCGGCAAGTGCGTAGGGGGCGGGTAGCCTTTTTTTGCTCATTGCGCTGCGCGGCGTTCTCGCGTGAGGCGAGGGGGAAACCGAGTGGCGGCGTCGTGAGGCGCGTGTGTCCGCATTGCGGGGTAGAGTTCGATGCTCAATGGAGGGGCAAAAAAACACGAACTTTTTGTTCCCGTTCTTGCGCGTCGGCAGGTAGTTTAACCCCCCAGAGGCGCGCAGCCATGTCACGCGGTGGCGCGCTGGGCCAAGAAAGGGCGCCAATGACAACTGCAAGGATAGCTAATGGCCTACGAAGACGCGAGTGGGAAAAATACGATGGCATACACGGCTACCTGTCAGCCGCAGGGATCCCCCATGATTTTGAGGTGCCGGTGGGCGATTTTGTTTACGATTTGGCCCTCCCGCGGGAAAAACTGCTGATTGAGTTTGATGGCCGGTACCACAAATCATATGCGCAGCGAAAAGCGGACAAGAAGAAAGATGAAGAGGCGCGCAAGCGCGGCTGGCGTGTGGTGAGGGTGGACGTGGATGCTGGTAAGCCTATACCGCCGACGGCGTTAGGCATTGTGGGGTTGACAAAAAACGCATGATGCCTTACTGTGGTTAGTGGGATGAGGGGGTTCGATGCCCCCACCCAACAATTTCCCAGTAGGCAACCCGTGGCGGCGGGAAGCGGCACCCAGGGGCGTCGGGGCCTGGGTGTGATAAGGAAAAACCCGACTGGGTAGTAAGCGGGGACCTAGAGGGCCGGTGGCCGGCCCCGTACCGAGAAAGCACCCACCGGGAGTGTGCAGGCCCGCCAGTATAGTAACCTGTACGACCCCGCGCGTTAGGCGTGGCCGGGAGAACAGCCCGAACATTGTAACCGGGATGCTGTGGGGCGGGCTCCTCCAAGGGCGTGTACGGCGGGCGGGGGGAAGGTTTGAGGCTCGATGACGTGGACTCCGAGCGCGGTCGGACCACTGAGAGCAATTGCGGCATTGCTCCGCGCCACGTAAGAAGCCGGCCTGGTTATGCTGGCAACCACTAGAGCCGGTACGTGTGCTAGAAGTGGCGAATAGGGCCACAGCCAGCAGTCGCGACGAAAAAATGCCCCGCAGCGTCCCTCGGCGAACTCCCTCCCCGCCAACCCGTGTTAAAATGGGTTGGCGGGGAGGTTCTTGCTTGAAACAGCTAGCGCGTTTGGCGAGTGCATGGTCTGGGATCGTGCCCCACTTTGTACCTTTTGGAGTGCATGGTGGCGCGCGGTGAGTAACGGTATGGCCGATACCGAACTGGTCATGTTGTGCGCCTATTACCCAGTACGTGGTTCGGATGGCGCCGCGTTCGCGGTAAGCGGATACGTGCCGTTGGGGCGCTGGCAAGCTGCTGGTGGCACCATAGCAGTCGTTGTGGACAATTCATACTATGTTGGCTCTCCGGCAGCCCCAGAGAGGTTGCCGCTTCCCGGCGAGAAGGTCCGATTAGGTTCATCTAGTATTTACCGTGTTTACGGAGTCCCTAGGCGGTGATGGTGCATGGTTGCCGTGGTCAGACAGCCAGTGTCTTTATCGGAATTGCTCTCGGCCCGACGAGCCCATAGGGGCTTGTTGGACTCATATATTAGTGTTCGTGGCCACTACTATAGCTATTTTTATAACGCCTCTCCCAAATACTTCAACATCACGTTTGATAGGGCTGGCACATTCAAGGGGGCTGTGATACCCCTGTTCATCCCTGGTGGGCACAGCAACGATGAGCAGCTCACGATAGAGCTACAAGAATACGCTGGCAGTTCATGGCAAACTCGTTCAATTGGACATTTTGATATGCGTGAATATGCCTACACAGACAGGTTTTCTGGGTGGGTTGACGTTGGGTTTGATACGGAAGTTGCTGTAACCACCGATGTGAATAAGTGGCGTTATAAGGTCACGTTTGGCTCAAGCACTTCAGGTGCTCGCATTTACTGGATGCGGTTCAAAAACGCGGTGAATACAGAAATGCATGTTCCTTATGGGGCAGAGCTCGAAGTTTATGATCCGGCAACTGACGTATTGTTCAACCTTTCACAGATCCACATTGACACAGACGTTGACGTTGCTGGTGTAGATGTTAGGTCTGACAGCTGGGGCCTTGGTACGACTACGCGAAGGATCGCGTGGCTCACCGGCATTCCAAAGAAGGTTGAACCGGATACGCAATGGTATATGAATGCCGGTGACGGGAAAATCTCGCTAAAACTAGGTGGCGTATGGGGGGTTGCCAATAACGGCGTTGAGTCAATCCGTGTTGGCACCGAAACTAGTCCACTAGCCCACAACGGCGACCGCGATAATACAGGTGGCGACGAGCTGGAGATCACATTTACTAACTATTCTGCTAGCTGGCAGGGTGGATTCATGTATATGAGCGATCATGACCACTATGCTCCTGGTGGGAGAGTCAACTTTTTTGGCCAGCGAATTCCCTCACTGGATAGGATCTTCGTCCCGCTGGCCGAAGACGCCCATAACACTGATACGGTCAAAGTGCAAGGTGACATAACTGACTGGTGGAGGGTGGGCGATGAGATAAGCACTTGGTTCGGCAGGGCCTATGACAGCTTCTCATACTATGACTATCGATACAGCCGAGAGAAACGAAAGATTACGGCCATTTCATATGACGCCTCAACTGATATTACTACGATAACCCTCGATTCAAACATCATTCGCCGTTATAACAACAACAGACCGTATATCACGTGGTCATATCCAGACATAGAACGACCACACCTGATCAATCTGACAACGCGGCTTACAAACATCGTGATCCAGGCGAACGGTGATGAGAGTTACGTCACCAGCAGCTACAATCACGGTATGCGCTGGAGTTTGTACAATTTGATCAATTCTATTTGGCAAGGTGTGACGTTGAAGTGGAACACGGACGCGAAGTTCACGACCAGCAGGCGCTCTTATACGCCCCCTGAGATGTGGGGGGCCGTCGAGATACGGCACGGCGCAATCAAGAACTCTCGTATAGGTTTGTACCTGACCTCGGTTGACGACTACCGGGTGGACGATATATGGAACGTGGCGAATGTGTACTCTCACTGGGCGGCGGTTTACCTGGTTCGTTCTAAGAACTATTTTGTAAGGCGGCTCTGGAATGTTATGGCTGGCTCGTATGGCATGGCCATCGCGGCCACGCGCAGCGGCCGCGTGACCGAGTGCGAGTTTAGCGGCTACTGTGGTATCTATTTCAACGGGACATCTTCTGGCATTGAGGTAGATCATAATCGCTACTACAATGTTTTAATCGGCAATTCAATACTGGGTGGCGTGAACACCGTGTTCCACGATAACTACTATGGGCTGGTCGCGAGCGACACGAGAGTGCATTCCGACTCTGCCAGCTATGCGGCTGGACTGATTTACATAGCGCCAAACGGGTCATTCTCTGGTGACATGCATGACGAACACGCTGATTTTGCGCTAACTGCTATCAAACCAAATGAAAATTCTGGTGGTGACGTGTATGTGTCCAACGTAACCGTTGACGCAGGTTTGGTGAATGAAGGCGTTACCGTTGGCAACCTGGACACTAGGCTGACCTGGGGGCCGAATACATTTTTCAGAATAGAGAACCTGAATGGTGATGGCCAGATTCGCGTGTACACCGAGAATGGCAAGATCGTTTCGGAGCAGGATTCACAAGGTGGCTACCAATGGGCGCTTCATCCGGCCTCGGATGATTCCGTCATGGAATACATCTTGCGGGTGCCAGTTGCCCAGTCGGGTGTTCCGTTCAGCGTGATGGTAAATCTGAAGATAGAACATGAGGAATATTGGCAGGGTATGCATGCAATGCCGATACTCGAACTGCGTGGACTTGGCATAGATGATCCGTCAGCAGTTGCACAGGCCGTGCAAACAACCGATTGGCAAACCTTGGTTGTCGCTGGCACCCCAGACGAGGCGGGCGTAGCTGAGGTGGTCATAAAAACGCAAACCGATAGTGACGATGATTTATCTGGCGTCGCGATTGACAATGTGGTGTTAGGTTATCGTGAACCTATCGCCCTTGGTTCATTAGACGTTGTTTACCGTGGACTTCCACTAGAACCACCGATCAACCAGATCACTACACCATATGACATGTGGGCGTTCCAGCTTGAGCAGGCGCGCGGCATAACGGGTTCTACTGGTGAGGCCCTGGACCAAGCGGCCGCTAGTGGAACGACCCCGGCCGACGTTTGGAGCTACGCGCACCGGACTCCTACCGGACCGGTAGATATTGATAGGGTGCATGGTATTGCCATTAGCGGCCCCGACGACTTGAAAGCTGATGTGAGCGGTGTTCCGCAGGGGGTGTGGGAGTATCAGACTCGCAGCCTCACTGAACCGGTGGCGATCTCGTCGCAGGCTCAGCTGGATACCATGCAGCAGCGCCTTGAGGCGGTGTTCGGGGTCGAGTTCGGTGGCTGGGCCATCGAAGACGACGGCTCGGGCAACGCCGAGTGGGTGTTGTACGATCAGGACAACACCACCGTGCTGGCACGATTCGAGCTCGATGCAGTGGGTGGTCGCGCGCAGTTCGCCGACGTGCCTCCAACATCGTTTATCAGACGACGAAAAGTTTAATAGATGTTGTGGTCGAGTTGCGGGCGTCTTTTCCGGAGGCGCCCGGTTTCGCCGAGCCGGTATTGGATTTCATTGCGGGCGCTGTACCGCTCGCGTCGCCGCAGCAAGCGCTTAAAGAACCACCTGCGGTGAAAGCGGCCTCTCATGTCCCCATGATATAACCCGCTTGCGCTCGGGGCAACTTGGTTGTATACTGATGCCAGTGGTGGCGGCATACATGGCTTGCCGGCGCGCGGCAGGATCAACGGGGTATGCCATACAGAGGCTGGAGGGGGCCGATGGACACGGGCGGGTAGCTCTAATTGGGAGAGCGCCTGATTTGCAATCAGGAGGATGTGGGTTCGATCCCCACCCTGTCCACCAGCGGGAGCAGGCATGCGGGTCACCGGAGACATGGGAGGTACATCCTTGGGCGGGTGGCCAGGCGAGCGCGGCGGTGCCTGCGGTGCAAAGTGGGTGGGGGCTTTGCATGGTGGCGGCGACAAAACTCGGCCTCGCGCCGTGTGGCCGGACGCGGCCCTATATCGCCGCCCACGATGGCGGGTAGCTCAGCGGTAGAGCGTCCGACTGTTAATCGGATGGTCGCAGGTTCGATCCCTGCCCCGTCAGCCAGTACGGAGGGGTCGCCAGTAGGTGCGGCAACCGGTCTTGAAAACCGGGGCGGGTGATCCCGTTGCAGGTTCGAGTCCTGCCCCCTCCGCCACGTAGGGGCTTTGGCGCCCGGGCGTCCCGGGAGGGCCATCTGGCGGCACCTGGGTCCAGGTTGCCGCAACCGGTTCGAGTCCGGCAGCCCCATTGTATGGTCTCGTCGTCTAGTGGATAGGATGCGCGGCTACGAACCGCGCGACCGGGGTTCAAATCCCTGCGAGACCACCACGGTCCGTTGGCGCAGCCTGGTTAGCGCGCCTGCCTGTCACGCAGGAGGCCAGGGGTTCAAATCCCCTACGGACCGCCACATGGGGGTTCGCGAGTCGTGGTTGTGCTGAATCCTAGGTGGGCGCAACCATCTCAGGTGAGCAGGGGCTTTGGGGTTTGGCCACCCCAACGGCTACCGGCCGGTTCGAGTCCGGCGACCCCCACTACATGGCCCCGTGGTCTAATGGTCAGGATAGCGGGCTTTCAATCCGCTGGTGCTGGGTTCGATTCCCGCCGGGGTCACCAAGAGAGTGCGTTGTGAGAGGGGGAATGATTGTGACGGAGGAGGAAATGCGGTGCAGGATCGGCTATCTGGAGGACGAGGTCCAAGACCTTCGTGAGCTGCTACTGCGGCTGATGCGCGAGCGGGAGTTCAAGCCGGTGCCTACCCAGCCGCTTCCGCGCAAGCCGCTTCACCCGTGGGAGCGTACACCGTGGACCCCGCAACCGTGGCAGCCGTATCCCTCTACAGACCCGGACTGGAATCATTTGCCATGGAGGGTAAACTGGGGAGACGGAACGGCATCTAGGATTACTGTCAACGGACAGGGGCTGCACCAATGTTAGCTGCCCACAGCGTTGGCATTTTGGCAGTTCGCGAAAGCCCCAGTACCGCCTTGCGCGGCGCTTTTGTGCCTTCCGGTCGAGCTGCTGATTCTGTACAAATTATCCAGCATCCTGGAGGAGCGGCGAGGTGGGGGGGGTCTCATGCACCAAGATGCCAGTAGCCACATGACGGGGTGTGTGGTTGCCGTCTGGTGCCCCTACTGTATCGGTGAAGATTTTGAAGGGTGCTTTGGGGGCAGCACAGAGTACCTTGTGAGGGGCGCTGAGGGCGGGTTTGTTGCCGGGGGCCGTGGGAGCGCACACGTGTTTCCCGACCCAGACGATGCCAGGGCGGCAGGCGATGGCTTTGTCGGTGACGGGGTGTGGGCTTACCGCATAGAAGGGTTGCATGTGCTTGGCCCGGGAGGCGTGTTAGATGCTAGTGTTTAGTGACATAGACGGAACCGCAGCGTGGTTGTCGCCAGCTGTCGCAAAAAAAATCAAATCTGTTTTTGGCCACGACATTCATGGCGACATTCATGTCTACGGTCCAGACAACCACAACATTCCAGGTGCGACCCCATGCGAGGTGCAGATCATTCAGAGCTTCTTTTGGGAGCCTAGCACCTACGCCATGGCTACGCCGGTTGAGGGGGCCGCTGAAGCGTTGCGCGAAATTGCAGAACGCGGATGGCTTGGTGGGTACCTGACCCGCCGCAAGGCCGAGACAAACGCGGTCACAGCATACTGGCTAGGCAAGTACGGTTTCCCTTACGCGCCTATCTATAACGCGCTGCCAGGAGCTGCCTCCAAGTCGTCGGCCATCCCCCACCAGGTGTTCGCCGACGGCGGCCAGGTGGTTGTGGTGGATGACACCGCCAGCGAGGTGGCCCTGCTGGCAGGAGAGCTACCGGGGCATGGTTTTGCTATACTGCTGGGTGAGGGGGCAGAGCCACCCAAGGGGGTCACGGCACTTCCGAGCTGGCAACGCATTTTGGAGCACCTTTTGGGGGCTGAGGGGAGGTAGCGTGTGTCCCGTAGCTCAACTGGCAGAGCACCGGTCTCCAAAACCGGGGGTTGTGGGTTCGAGTCCCACCGGGCGCGCCAAACGGTGGGGTGGCGGAGTCCGGCTTAACGCGCCCGGTTGCTGGTCGGGTGACCCGCAAGGGTCCGTAGGTTCAAATCCTACCCCCACCGCCAGAATTGCGGGGTCGCCAAACGGTAAGGCAGCAGGCTCATAACCTGTCAACTGCGGGTTCGACTCCCGCCCCCGCGACCATGGTCCTGTAGCTCAGGGGACAGAGCGGGCGCCTCCGAAGCGCCAGGCCGCTGGTTCGATTCCAGCCGGGGCCACCACCCGCTTGACAACCCTACACCAGCCGGTGTAGGGTTCGTTTATGAACACGCACGCGCTGTTGAGAAAGAATGGCTATTCCACGGGCACCGTGGACGACTATGGCAAGGTGGCGCGCGCTGCCGCGCTCTTGGCGCGTCAAGGGCTGGGGGCGGACGAGATCATGCGCCAGATAGAGCGCGACTACCCCCGGCGCAAGCTGCTGGAGCTGGCTGGCAGCCCGGGCGATTTTGCCGTGTTTGGCACGCTTGGTGTTCACGTCGGCTACGACGTGATACAGCAGATGAACACCGCAGCGCGTTTGCCGGTGTATGCCGGCGGGGCGCTAATGCCCGATGCGCACAAGGGGTACGCCCTGCCCATTGGTGGGGTCGTCGCGCTGCACGAGGCGGTGTCCCCGTATGGGGTTGGGGTGGACATCGCGTGCCGGATGGCGATGACCATTTTCCCGCGCCTGTCGCCCGAGGAGCTGGAGCGGAACAAGCGTAAGCTCCTGGAAGACTTGAAGGCGGTCACGCGCTTCGGGTTCAATGACTTCGGCGATTCCCCCCGCAAGCACCCCGTGATGAACGATCCGCGCTGGCGCGAAAAGGGGCTGCCCCTGAAGGACCACTATGACCGGGCAGCCAAGCAGCTGGGGAGCTCGGGGGGCGGCAACCATTTTGCTGACATCGTTGAGGGCACCGTCATCAAGGAGGTTGACTGGCTGCCCCTGCCCGTGGGGGCGCGCTTCACGGCGCTGCTTACCCACAGCGGCAGCCGTGGTGTGGGCGCCCGGATGGCTGAGTACTACAGCAAGCTGGCCGCTAAAGAGACGGCGCTGATTAGCCGGGGGATTCCGAAGGAGTATGCCTGGCTGGACATTAACACCGACCAGGGGCGCGAATACTTGCGCGTGATGGAGCTGATGGGCCTGTATGCCCAGGCCAACCACCACCTCATTCACGCCCACTTCATCCGTCGCACTGGCCTGATGCCCCTTTGGCTGCCGAGCAGCAAGGCAACGAAGGTGGATCTGCCCCATGTCACCCAGCCTTTTACCGTGGTCGAGAACCACCACAACTATGCTTGGGTGTGCGATGATGGTAGCGTGGTTCACCGCAAGGGCGCGACACCTGCGTCGAAGGGCACGCCTGGCTTGATTCCTGGTTCGTCAGGAACCCCCTCGTACCTCGTTACGGGTCTTGGCAACCCTGACAGCCTGGAGTCGTCTAGCCACGGTGCCGGTCGGCCCTACAGCCGCTCAGAGGCCAAGAAACGGTTCGACCCCGAGGCGTTCAGGAAGCACATGGAACGCGAGGGGATCCTCTTCAGTGGGGTGGCGCCCGACGAGGCGTTCAGCGCATACAAGGACATCCACGAGGTCATTGGCGTCCAGGACGGGGTGCTGGTGGACGTGGTGGCCGAGATGCGCCCCGTGGTAGTGCGAATGGGTGGCCAGTCTGATGACGGCGACTAGATCCTAACTGGGAGTTGCGGTTAGCTGGGTGCGTGTGTAGAATGTGATTGACGGCGTGCCCGGCTAGCTCAACCAGGCAGAGCGTCTGTCTTGTAAACAGAGGGTTGGGGGTTCGATTCCCTCGCCGGGCTCCACATGGCCCCGTAGTCTAGCGGTTAGGATGGCGGATTCTCACTTCGCCGACGCGGGTTCGAGTCCCGCCGGGGTCACCACTCTGGCCGGTAGTTCAACTGGCAGAACAGCGGGCTTTGAACCCGCATGTTGCGGGTTCGAGTCCCGCCCGGCCATCCAGCGCGGTACCCGTGGTGTAGCGGTTAGCACACCAGGCTGTGAACCTGGAGGGGCCGGTTCGAGTCCGGCCGGGCGCCCCATAATTGACACGCCCATCGCGTGGTGTTAAAATGTCGATTGCGTCTGGGGGTAGCGCAGCCAGGTAGCGTACCTGCCTTGGAAGCAGGGGGTCGGGGGTTCAAATCCCTCCCCCCAGACCAAAACTCGGCAAAAAGGCCACGGCCATAAAACGCTGTGGCCTTTTTGCTTTTTGGCTTGCCGCTGCGGTAAGATTTAATAGGAGGGCCGCTTGTCTAACCGCAAAATAGCGCACCAGCCTGGGTATGAGTTGAAGAAGGATCCGGATACCGGCGCCCGGCGCTGGCATGCCGTTATGAAGAAGCGTCCCAACCCCGCCACTGGCGAGCTCGTTGAGGAGCCTGCGCTGTTTGAGGAGGTCCCCGACGCGACCGAGGGCGACGCAGCTGTTGAGTGGTTGAAGGCGCGGGGGGTTGCGCTGTACCCCGGCGGGAGTTTTGATTTGCCCGACCCTGACGATTTTGTGGCGGCAGTGCCACCGGGCGAGGAAGGGCGCGTGGCGAAGCTCTTGGTTACCGGGTTCGAGGGTGGAGATTTTTTTGGCTTTTATACACCTTCTGCTTTTCCAGAGTGGTTAGGCGAAGTGGCGGGGCAGCTGGCGGAGAGTGGCCTTGATGCGTCATTGGATCACGAGGCGGCGATCAGTCTGTTGGACTTCGCCTGGAAGGGGCTATATGCCAATGACGGCCGGCGGAAGGAGGGCGCCCTCATCCCCATAGCGGCCTTGGCCTTATCATCTTTGGACGCTGATGATTTTCGCCGTTGGGTGGAAGAGGGGTGGGGTGACGGGAGAATAGGTGCTCCCTCTCTGCCCAAAGCCATTGAAAACGCCACCTACTATTTTGAAGGGGTCGGGAATTACAGCGACAAGGCGGGTGAGGTCATCGATGACTTGGAGGGGTGGTTGGAAGAGGCGCTTAATGACCATGACACCTTGATTGATGCTAGCGGGTATCAGGACAGGGCATCTATCATGGCCGAGCAGCGTCTCCGCGTTCTCCCAAGCGTTGTGGAGATGGCCGGTATGGGCGGGGGGGACGACGATGAATCTATCGATGCACTGGCAGGCAGCGACGAGGCTTTTAGGGGTTTCTTGGACAACCTTATCGACGGCCGGCTAAAAGAGTGGGACCGGTGGGGTGGTGATGACCCCTACAAGGAAACTGCCAAAGAGATCCGTGACAATTACGCTGATATGGATAGTGACGGGCGGCAGATCCTCAGAGAAAAGTTCGCCACCTTTGTAAAGGGGGCACATAAAAACCCGGCCATCGCGACGAACCGGTTGCCGGGGGCCGCGGCGCACATATTGCGAGACGGCGAATATGCCTGGAGGGAGGTCGACGGCGCTAGCGACACTCGTTTTTTGCGCGAGGAATCGCTTGGTTTGGGGAGAGTGGTGTATGGAGCTTATGCCCACACGGATGCTGTCCCCTATGCCGGGGGGAGCTATTCAGATATTGGGGCTGCTATTCACCGCGACCCGGCAGTGGTCAATTTGGGGACAGATGGTTGGGGGCGCACAAGGCTTTTGTGGGCGCCACACGAGCTTACCGAGGGAGGCACATCGTTCGCGTTCAATGATATTGGCCTCGTCGGTTACGACGATGTCCATAGGGACGATATGAACTTTGAAAACTCTGCGATCCTCGCCGCGCTCGTTCATGCCTACAGAAGTACGGACCACGTTATGGCCAGGAGCTTATCCAGATACTCACCGGCCTTCACCGAGATCCACCTTAATAGGCCGCTTAAGGTTGATGGGGATCTTGCCGGTATTTTTACCCCCTTGACGGACGACGGCGTCTTCCCCTATCTGGGCTTTGACACCCGAGGGGTTGACGGCATTGTGGACTCGGTGCGCAACTATCGCTATGGCGACCTTGCCATGGCAACGACGATGGCCAAAGCGGCGCCTCCGGAGGTGCCAGTCAACCTGGTAGCTCCCTGGCTTGATTCGGAGCCCATAATGAAGCTGGACCCCACCGGCCAGGCTACCCAAGACCTGATTGGCGGTATCCAGGAAGTTTTGGAGAAGGATTGGGGCGACAAGATGAAGCTGTGGGTTCCCGAAGGGCTCAGGAAGGAGTAGTGTGTGAATACCCAAAAGAGCGTTGATCCCCGGAAGGAGCGCATGAGGTTTATTACTGAGCTCAGCCAGGAGGGGCGGGTGTATGCGGCAAGCGTATACACCTTGCCTGGTGGGGAACGCGAACTGTTGGTGTTCTTCCCCACCAATCGGGGGGCCTATTGGCGCGTGCGGGGCAAGCTCGCGCCCAGCGCAGAGAAGCAGCTAAAGGCCACCGAGGGGCAGCGGGGTACCTGGCGCCAGGGGCCTGTTGGCAAGGTGCAGTGGGCGCCCAACCCCCTGGCCAAGCCAGAGTCTCAACCAGGGGGTATGAGCCTGATGCATTGGTTGGGTGACGTGCCGTTGGTGTGGTTCGTCCGCAAGGAGTACGCTGGTGGCTGATGTAGTGCCGCTGGCGGCCGCCAACGAGGAAACGCTGGACGGCGGCGTTCGTTTCTACGTAATTTTTTCCGAGGACCCGCGCTACAGGCTCCAGAAGGGGCCATCCGGGGAGCGCCGGTGGATGTTGGGTAGCCGGCCGGGTGAGAAGCCGTCCCCGGGGGCAATCAGCCGGTGGGGAGACAAGCCCGACCTGATGGGGCATATTGCCAATTGGTCGATATTCCCGCCCGTTTACAAGCGGAACTCCGGGCATTCGCCGCTCCTGTGGGTAATGGACGACAGCGGCCGGCCGTTTGCCTTAAAGTGGTCCAATTCGGGGCGCCAGCGGCAACGCATGGGGCCAGAGGTCGACTCAATCGTGGCGCACGCGCTGGGCACCAGCGACCCTATTGAGCTGGTGGAAGAGTACGGGAAGCTCTTTGACTTGTTTGGCAGCCCCCATATGCCCCAGTGGTCTGTGGGGTCGTATAAAGAGCTGCGAGAGCGGCACCCGAAGATCTGGGAGGAGTTGTCAGCAGGCGCAAGGAGTGGTGGCAGGCCGGCCACCGAGGAGGATTTTGCCGAATCCCCTCACATAGTGGCGTCGCCATATGCTCCCAACATCAAGGCTGACGCGCTGCCCCCGGATTGGCTTGCTGCCGACCCGCACGATCTGGATCGTAACCTACGTTTCTTGGAGGCCAAACGGCGCCTGGCAAATAGGTTGGTTGGTCCGCCGGATCGTGGTGCCCATAACATCATTGCCTATGATGTGGGGCAGAAGGGTGTGCCCCCGTTGAGGGTGGACATAGACTTTGACTGGATTCCTGCAAGTTGGTACCCGGGGCCGGGGCTCAGCGGTGCTTTTATGGGGACTGCTGCGCGAGCTGTAAATGGGGAGGGTCGTAAGGGCATTGAGGAAGAGGCGTTACGCGCTGCTCAGTCGCTGGCATTCCCTTTGTTGGGGCAGCATTCAAAAATTGCTCGTCGGCTCGAAGGCGGCTACAGACTGGATGATCCCGAGCAAGAAGCCGCGCTTGATATAATTAGCAGGCTCTCGGGAGCGCGCGATTTGGTAAGCGGCCCCCTGCCGAAGGCGTTCTTTTACCAACTTGGGGATGCCATTGATAACTTCGACAGCCCCGATGCAAAAGAGGTACCATTGCGTGAACTGGCTAGCTTGTGGGAGGATGCCCGGGAGCGTTTTGGGAAGCGCTTTTATGCGCGCTTCTCCAAAGACCCGGCGTACCGCCTGGGGGTTACCAAGAGCGGGGTAAGGCGCTGGATGGGGCACAAGCCCGACCACAAAACGATCAAAAGGGCTCTGAACCGGTTCCCCCGCGAAGCCGTCGTCGATCTCCTGGCCCACGACGATCAACATGGCGGTATCGTGTCAACACACAGCCTGCGGGACCGGCAGCTTTCGTGGGCGAGCTCGTTCCGGGCTACAGAGGAAGTCCCCGACCTGGCCGGCTTCGCTACCTGGGAGGCGTTCAAACAGGCCGCCATTGAGGATCCCCGCGTCATGCGTGACGCGCTGGACAGAATAGACCGGAAATATGGTCGGGTTTTCCCCGCCTCGGGCGGAAAGGTAGGGCGGATAGTCGGTTGGTTGTCCGGCAGCGGCGACAAGGACATGAAGCGGGCTTTTGTGAAAAAGGCTTTTGAGATCACAGAAAAAATGGAGCGGCAGCCGGCGATGGTCATTAACAGGCGACCACGCGATGTCAAAGCTATCGCTGAGCAGTACGGCACGCTCTACCCGCCACTGGACCCGCGGCTGACACCTGAGCACGATAGGCGTATTTTGAACGAACACCTGATTGGCATTGGCCGGCCGGTGTACGGTGCGTGGGGGTTTGAAGACATCCTTCAGGTTCCCCCGGAAGCTATCGATACCAAGGGCAGCATATACGGCCACGTAGGGGTTGACATACTCAACGAGATCATGCGCACCCCCAACACGGCCGAACTCTCGAACCGCACATGGGGGAACGTTGCGACCATTTGGAAGCCGGGGGAAATGCTGCGTGGCGGCAAGGGCATTTCGTACTCGATGGGGGACTCTATGCAGCAGGAAGAATGGGGCGATGAGCTGTTGGGGCCGCGTCAGTTTGCAGCTGCCGCTGGCGCTGCTTACCGGATGGTGCCCGACAATCCGCAGCTGCGCTCGATGCTGGGTGATTTTATCGAGCTGCACCTGGACCGGCCGCTGGACGCCAAAAAGGACTTGGAGAGAATCGTTTACACGGCGCACATGGATTATTTGCCCAACGATTTTTGGCGTCACGATGACCCCTTGGCGCCCCCGCTGATCGCCAACCATTCTGCCGCGATACACCCGCCAGAGTTGGATGCGCTGGCACCTTGGGCAGATGCCGCTGGCATACCGGTGGAGGTGTACATCCCGTCACTGACCAAAGCCGCTGCGCCATATGGTGACCTGGACGACTACGCTAGCCGCGTGGAAAGTGCCCTCAACGATCTCACGAGTGACGTGGATGTGCGGGTGTCTCGCCCCTGGAGGTTCAAGGAATGAATACCCTAGTAGGCATCACCCAGCCGGACAACTACGACTTTGCGGATGGTATTTTTGTTGATGGCGGTCAGCTCTACATCCAGGCGGTCCGGCTCGACCCTGAGTCGGCCGCCCTTTTGCGCGAAGAACAAGTAGCGCCTTGGGGTAGGGTGGCGAGCTTCGTGGACGGCGACCTGTTGGTTGTCCCCCAGGGACCCAAGACCTACGCGCCCAATCCGGAGACGTTCTTGGGCGAGTCGCCAATCATATGGTTGCAGGGCAGTCGTGAGGCGTCATACATCCTGTACTCAAAAGACCCACACTACCGCCTGATGCCCACCGAGTCAGGCCCGCGTCGCTGGATGTTGGTGACGCGCAGTGGTGATGAATTGCCGAAGTCGTCTTCGTCGATTGCTGACCTGCTGCTCAACAGTAGGAGCCAGGGGACAATCACGGATAAGATCGTCGACTGGAGGCACAAAGACGATACCAAGGGGCACTCGTCGCTGTTCATCGTGCGCGCCGCCGTGCCAGGTGATCCTCGGGGCGAGGGCCAGTACACGTTGAAGTGGAATGACGCCGATGCGGGTAGATTCCGCGATTACTTGCTTGAAGAGTTTGGGGCGCACCACGTGGTTGACTTGCTGCCTGAGTACGAGGAGTTGTACCGTATGGTCGGCGCCATTTACATGCCGCAATGGTATTCGGGGGACGTGGAGGACTTACCGGACGATCTGCTAAAAGCAATGGACGAAGACTCTAACGTGCTGGAACAGCTTGAAGATCCGGAAAGCGGTGTCGCGCCGATTTTGGTGTCATCCACCTACGTTGACCAGAATCACATACCCTGGAAGTATTTTGGCGAGACGCCGGAGGAGGCCAGCCGCAACGCAGAGTTTCTGGAGGACAAAACAGACATCGTGCGTGTTCTGGTTGGCCCACCCGACCGCGATAACTTGGGGAACTATTTGCGGTTCTGGCTAACCAACAGCGACGATGAGGCGGATATGATGAGGGCTCCCGATATACGGGCTATCAGGACGGACATTGATTTTGACTGGTATCCCGATCTGTCCGATGGGGATTGGGAACGGGGCGCCTATTCGGGACCTGCTGCCGCCCATGCCCTTGAGCTGAATGATGTTGGGGATGGTGTGCCCTGGTCCGACATCCAGCGCATTGCCAACAGTTCGCTTTCGCGGGTATTCGAGGATTTTGGTGGCGCTTGTTGCGACGAGGATTTTGAAGGGCTCAAAGCGAGGATTGGTCACGAGGGGATGGCTCAGCCCCACGAGGAGGCCCTGCTGGACGTGATGAGCCACCTCCGCGACTTTAAGCGGGTCCCCAAGGGGCATTTGCCCACCGCTGTCTTTAAGGCCATGGAAGAGACGTACTTGGACATGCCCAATCTCCAGGACGCTGTCGAGTCGTGGGAACAGGTGCGCGATGAGCGCCTCAAGGGCTCTTCGGCCTAACTGCAACTTCCAGCTAACTTGACTTCCGGCCGGCCATGGTATAGCCTGGTACGCGAGGAGGTATGTTATGCATCGTGGTGGTTTGTTGGGATTGCTGAAACTTATCAGGGGAACCACAAAGAAGCGCCGGCGCGGTATAACAAAGCCCGCTCCGGACCGCCAGAAGCGTCGGCGTGCGCACAAGGCTGAGCGCCAGGCGCGCAAGAGGCAAAGGGTGCAAAAATGAGCGTGCTCCGCAGCGCCTTTTGGGGAGCGGTGATCGGCGTCTGGATAGTGGTGCTGCTGGTTGCCGTGCCTTTTGTTGCTAGGGGTGGCATGCGCGACAGACAACGGCTAGTAGCGGTTGACTACCCACGCCAGTTTGCCATGGACGCGGAGGCGGTAACCAGCAAGTACGAGGCGGCGTGTGGCCGGCTTCACAAGCGATTGCGCCTGGGCAACCGGTGCGTCGTGTCTTCTGACGGTCGCTACGTGCGCATGTACGACGGAGTTGTGTATCTGGGTATAGAGGAGGTTGCTAAGTGACAGATGAGATGAGGTGGAAGATTATCAAGGGTAATCTTCCAGGGGTGCCGACGGCCGAGCTCGAAAAGGCGGATGCCGTTATGAAGGCTTACGGCCTCGATCTGGCTCTGAACCACGGTGTGGTCCTGGCCAGGAAGAACCGCCGGACCGGTGAAACGACGTACAAGCTCTACGTCACTCGTGACGGGCTACTGGCCCTGATGCACAAGATGGACAAGCCGTGGAGCCTGCTGATGGACCAGCCGCAGCGTCTAAAAAATCCCTACACCAACAAAGACGATGTGTGGCTGGAAGGGCGTGTGGAGGTCGTCGCAGGCGACGGCACCACCCAAGTTTTCAAAGGTGGTGTGTGGCTTTCAGAGTACAACTCCGGTATGGGGGTGTGGAAGAGCAACCCCCACACCATGCACTTCAAGGTCGTCGAGGTGTTTTTGTACCGGCGGGCATCAAACGTCGCGCTTACGGCTGTTGAGGAGATGGACCGGGTCCTGGCCAGTGAGGGTGCTGGCGCGCCAGAAGAGGGGCCGCAGCCCATCACCGATGCCACGCGGACGAGCGTCAACAAGATCCTACACGCGCTGGGTTTCGAGCGGGGGATGCGAGCGCAAGTCGCGAAGCTGTTTGCGGCGGCCACGGGGCTGGACAAGCCGACTCCGCCGGCGGAGGCTACCGAGGAGGCTGGTCGTCGCTTCATTACAGTCGCCTGGAAGGACGGGGCGCCCAACCCCGCGCTGGCCAAGATAGCAGAGAAGGCAGGCGTCGAGATTCCCGCGTTCGCGCCCCCGCCAGCGCAGGCGCAAGAAGACCCCCCAGGACAGCAGCCGCGGGAGCCGGAAGCGGCTTCCCCCGCTGACGCTTTCCCGCCCCCCGAAGAGCTGGAGGACTCATGATTCAGTTGGTGGATCGAGCAGCGCGAGGTAACTTCGCTGGAGAGCTGGCGGGTGCGCTGGCGCAAGCGTATGTGGCGCGCGGGCGCCTGCCCGACATGGCCCACTATTCCAACCGCCGGCTGGCTGACGACGCCATCCGCGCAAAGCGCCTGGAAGTCGCCATAGCCGACAACATTGCATGGCGGCGTGACATCCCGGCCACACAGATCCAGGTTTCGTATGCCGTTGCATCGGGCCGGGTGCGGGCGGAAGTCGCCTTCACCGGCCCCGATAATCGCAGAGTGCTTCTGCATAGCAGCGACTGGCATGATGGCGCGCTCGGCGCTCTGGTAGACCTTGCCGTTTCGTTGGGCGCCTTGGCTGAGGTGGTGTCGTGAGCAAGCCGACTCTACGCTTCATTGTTGCCACGCTACGGCACAAGTGGTTTGTGTACCTGGCCGGACGCCGGCTGGGTGTCCCCCTGTGGCGCCTGATCGTACACGATTGGACCAAGTTCTTCCTGGCCGGCGCCTATGGGGCATACCTGTATGGTGATGATCCAGGCCGGCAAGAGCATGAGGCGTTTCAAACGGCTTGGCTGTACCACCAGAATCACGAGGGCCATCACTGGGAGTACTGGATTCCCCGCACGCGCCACACGCGCGGGGAATCGGGGGAGCTCGTCCCGCAACCCACGCCCGACGTGCTGGTCCGGGAGATGGTGGCTGACTGGATAGGCGCTACCAGGGCGTACGCCGGCAAGTGGCCCAGCAAGGCCGAGAAGTGGTGGTGGTTCGAGGAGCACTACCACCGGATGAATCTGCACCCCGCCACTCGGGCGTTGGTGAAGTGGTACGTAGACAGGTGGATGGAGGATGAGTTGTGGCAAGGACTGAAGTAGCGGTTGACGTGGGGATTGCCCGGCACAACGCCGGGGTTATGAACGCCCTCCGGGGGGCCGTTTTGTTCGCCCTGGAGAACGGCGAATCACCGGTGGTTTTGTTCGGTGGCAAAAAGTGCTCGGGCAAGAGTTTCCAGGCGCTTCGCAGCCTGGCGGTAGCGGTCCAGGAGGGTGGCTACCCGGGGGTTCTCATGAACTTCGCGGGGCCACTGAAACGCGCCTATGGTGGGGGCCGCAGGCAGATAGGGTACCTGCTGCGTTACATAGCGCAGATAGCCGTGGCCGAGGGCTGCCCTCTTACTGGGGTAAGCACGAGCGAGATCGACCGGATCGCCGACGAAATTGCCTCCATGCCCAAGCGCCGGGCGTTGCAGCGTTTGGGTACCGACTACGGGCGTGCGTGTAATCCCAGTGTCTGGGTTGACATGGCCGCCTCGCACATCGAGAACGTGATAATAGGTGCCAAGGGAGCGCCTATGCTGATTACCATCGATGACTGGCGGTTTCCCGACGAGCTGACCGGGCTACAGGCGCGGGGCATCCGCCCGATATACGCCGTAGCCATAGAGGCCGACGAGCGCTTGCAGGTGGCGCGCGGCTGCAAAGCCGGAGACACCCACGAATCGGAGCAACACCTCGCGGACCTGGTAGATGCCGCGGGGTACGTGCTGAAAAGGGGAGGTATTTAGTGGCTGCTTTTTGGAATGCTGTGGTTGTGATGGATGGCTGGTCGATCTGGTCACTGCTTGCGCTGGCGTTCGGCGGCCTTGTGCTCATTGGCCTGTTCAACCGCGGGGTTAACGATCTCATAGCGGCTCACGAGGGGCGCTTGCGGCCCCTGACGCTTTGGGACACGTTCTTGGGGGGCTGGGCGCTATTACAGGTGCTCATGACCTACGTCCTCCTGCCCCCTGTGGCGGTGTCGGCAGTGTTGGCTTTTTTCAAGCTGGTAGCTTGGACACTGGAGGTTGTGATATGGCTGGTGGGGGAACTGTGACAGAGTACGAAGAGCAGATGAGGATCCAGCGCGAGAACCTGGTAGCGCTTGCACGTTTGCGTCGCGAGCTGGCAGCGGCAGACAACCAGTGGCGCGAGCTTGTGGCTGCTTTCGAGAAGGCGAACGAGGGGCTGAGGGAGCGCCGCGATGCGCTCAGGCAGGCGGTGACCAAGCTGGAGGAGGAGGTCAAGGACGGCGCCGTGGTCCTGTTCAAGGCGACAGGGGACCGAGACGTTTTGCCGGGCGCGAAGTTCCGGATGACGAAGGTGGTACGTTACGACCCCGACAAGGCGCTCGAATGGGCCGTCAAGAGCGCTGAGGTATCTGTGCTTAAGCTGAACGGCCGCGCCTTTGAGAAGAGCGTCAAGGATGCCAACCCCTCGCTTCTCAAGGCGTCTGGCCTGGATTTCGTCGAGGTCGATGTGGAACCAAAAGCCGTGCTTGCTTCCAACCTGGAAGCAGAGTTGGCCAAGGCGGGGGTGGCTGCAGATGAATGACCTGATGCTGCAACGGAGGATCTTCTACGACATCGAAATTGTTTCGTCGGCCGACCCCAACATGGTCGGCCTGGCTGACGAGCGGGCCGCGCGGCTGGCGATACAAAAAGCCATCGAGCCCCCTCCGCCCGGGGAGGGCATCAAGGACTTCGCTGTCAAGAACGGCATTTACAGCAGACTGGTAAGCATAGCCTGGGCCATTGGCGATGGTCCCGTACAGTATCGTGAGGCCAGAACCCCAGACGAGGAGTTCGACATCCTGGACGAGTTTGGTGAGGCAGCGGCCAACAAGGTGCTCGTGGGATACAACGTCATGCAGTTTGATAACCCACAGCTGTGGCAGCGCGCCATCGTACTGGGTGTCGACTCTGTAAAGGGGTACGTTCCTGGGCCGTCTGTCGCGCCATGGCAGGCAAAGAACGTGGAAGACCTGGCCTACCTCTGGAATGGCGCCCGGGGCGCTCCTGTCCCCCAGTACCACCTGGCGGTGGCGTTGGGGGTGGCTACAAAAGAGGAGGCCGGTCGCTTTGGCAATGGCGGCCAGGTGGCCGAGTGGGTGGCAACGGGCGACTGGCGAGCGCTGCGCGAACACAACGAGTTCGACATCTATGTCACCCGCGGCATCTGGCTGGTCTTGCGGCACGGCGACGAGGGACGTGAACTGGCCGGGCGTCTCAAGAGGCGCTGGTACGAGCAGGGGTCCCTGCGGGGTGATCGCGAGCGGCACGGCACGTTTGTCCTGGAGGCGAAGAGGGCATGAGCAACCAGTTTTTTCAACCCATTGAACCGGTCCACGTGGACCACGCCATCGCAGCAGTCGGCCGTCTGCTGCCTATCATGCGTGATTCGCAGCGGCTGCTGGATCTCCAGTTCGAGGGCAACGAGCCCAGCACTGATGAGATCCTGGTGGCGCTCTACACCGAGTTTGGCGAGGTGCTGCAGGCGCTGAAGCCTGCATGGGCATGGTGGAAGCGTAAGGACAAGGTTTTCGAGTACGGCGACGTGCTGGATGAGCTGGCCGACATGCTGCACTTCTGGCTGTCGTACCTGAACACCACTGACCTGGTCGGCGATGCTGCCCTGCTGGGGTACTCGGTGCGCAGCTACTACCACACGTACCGCTGGCATATCGAGAATGCGGGCAGCCCACTGCCGGCGTTGGCCGTTCGCGCGTCGCGCGACATACCTGACCTTGGCTTCGCGCTGGCCGTTGCGAACTTCCGCCTTGCAGATTTGGTGGGCGCCTACTATAAGAAGGCTGCGCTCAACCTGGCGCGGTGGGGCGGCGAGGAACGCCTGCCAGCGTTGCTGGACCTCCGTGACCAGGCTTACGAAGCTATAGGGCTTGACAAACCCAAGAGGGGAGAGTAGGCTGGGGTTGGCTCTCAGCCGATGCTTACCCTTTTCTACCGCAGCGTCAGGAGACCCCCGGATCGGCCGGGGGTCCGCTGCGTTGTTGACAAGGACTTGCCGCTGGTGTATACTGGGCCTGTAGTGGACGAAGGGGTTGGTTCATCCATTAGAGTAATTGCTACCCTAGTCCGCCTCAGCGGTTAACGTAAAGCCGCTCAGGCCCAACAACCAGCCCCACACCACTCCACTAGGTCCCCTCCCCCGCCTTCGTGCGGGGGAGTTCATTTGACTCTGCCTGCGACAGATGGTAGTATGGCCGCGAGGAGGAGTTTTTATGGAACAAGCGGCAAAGCGGTTGACAGGGCATGGCCCGCAAACTGAACCAGTCCCCGGACGCGAAAACGAGATGATGCAAGGCTATTCTGGGGGACACCGATTCAAGTCTTCGTGGCAGCGCGATCTTTGGCGCTGGTTGCTGTTGGGTAACACGGGCAACACCTTTTACGCCAGTGGTGACCAGCTCAACTACGACGCGCTCAAGGATGTCTTCTTCGGCGACGCTGAGGACCAAGAGCTCCTTGACATTCTGCTTCGGGCGCGCGACGTGGTCCCCCGCCCGAAGAACGTTGTGGGCGCCTACGCCCTGGCAACGGTCCTGATGCGCTGCGCCGTGCCGCAGCTCGATTCGCCGGTAGATTGGTACGGCGTCAACGGCAGCGTCTTCAATGCCATCGTGCGCAACGGTTCCGACCTGCTCTACTTCTTCAAGATCCGCAAGGCCGCAGGCGGTGGGTTTGGTAGCGGCTTGCGCAACGCGGTTTGCCACTACTATGCCCAGCGCCATGCGCCGGAGTACGACGCCGTCAAGTACAAGCAGCGCTGGGGGAACTGGACGCAGCGTGACGTTCTGCGCTTGGTCCACCCAAAGCCGCAGCTCTTCTCGCCGCGGGTAGCCGCCACCTTCGCCTACATCCTGGGTAAGGAGCCGGACCTGTCGGACGAGAGCGTCAAGGCCGCCTACGAAGCCAGCGCAATCGGTTTCGAGAAGGCGGTCCAGGCGGCCGAGACCATTGGAGAAGTGGTCGACGCCATCGGGCGGTACCAGCACACGATGTGGGAGGCCATTCCCACGCAGTGGCTGACAAAAAAGGAGGTATGGCAGGCGCTGATCGAGGCGCGCGCCCTGGGAGACCGCGCGTTCCTGCGCAACCTGGGCCGCTTCGCTCGACACCAGTTCTTGCTTGATCCCGAGTTTCGCGCGCTGCTGGCGAAGCGCATCACGCGCTTCCAGGCCAGCCGCATTTCTCCGATGCTCGTTTTTTTGGGAGCCGCTGGCCTCTACGACGCCGACACTGAGCCCACCGCAAAAGGGGAAGTGCTTGCGCACCTCAACGACCTCTTCGTCAAGACTATGGGCGTTGGCGATTTCCCAGCTGTCAAGGAGGGGACCTACTACATTGCCGTCGACTCCTCGGCGTCGATGCAGTACAGGCCCCACGGCTCCAAATTGCCGGTATCCGTCTACTCCCAGGCGTTGGCCATCGCTTCAGTGTTGGCGCGTGCAGTCGAAAAAAGCGGTGGCCGCGCAGTCAGCCTGTTCGTGGACACAGAGGTTCGCACCCCCGCCTACGGGTTCGAGCACCGCTCGCTGGAAGGTGTCTTTGCGGACGGCGAAGCGCGCGGTGGCGGGACCTACCTCAACAGGCTCATCGACCACATCGAGTTGGCTCCGGCGCCCGACACCGCTGGCATCGTCCTCGTGACGGACAACGAGTCTTACGGCGACGAGCACTACTACCAGGCGGTGAACCGCCTGCGCAAAAAGCTCAACAAACCCGGGCTCGGGTCGGTCACGGTCGACATCGCACCCTACGGGGGGCAACTGGCTGACCCCAAGAACCCGCGCGATCTCGCTATCACTGGATTCTCACCCGACCTCCCAGCGATCATCGCGCAGCACCTGAGCAATGCCTAAGAAGAGCAGCATAGTACCGGCATTCGAGAAGATCTGGGACGAAACACAGGGGCGTTGGCGCTATTTGCCGCGCCCCTGCCCCTACTGCGTGGCCGGCAAGATCAAGATTGGTGACCAGATGGTGGAGTGCGCCGCGTGCGATGGCACGAACCGGCTGTTCCGCGACGGGTTCCCCGACCTGGATGAGAAGCTGCTGGCTGCCGCCCCGACGGTATATCGCGGGCAGGTGCAGAAGTGGTCCCTCTCCGTAGCAAACGTCGGGGCCGATACCGAAGAATTGCCATTCTAACCGCAAGTTCCAGTTAAAATAGTTTTGTGTGGCGACACCTAGCCGACTGGTTATACAGGCAGGGCTCGCTGGCTCGCGCCAAACAGCAGGGGTTCGAGTTCGGCGTCGTCGTTGACGTTGAAGACCCCTGGAAGATGGGGCGCATCCGTGTTCGTTTCCCCTGGCACTATCCGGGTGACATGAGCGACTGGGCTTTGCCCGCCTCGGGGGCGATGGGCAACGAGATCGGCTCGACCTTCAACATCCCCCAGGTTGACGACCTGGTGCTCTGTATTTTTTACGGCGGCGACATTACCAGACCAGCCTATACCGGTTCTATCTGGACCGGTGGCGGTGTTGGCCCCAGGGGCGCCATCAAGCCCCGCACGACAATCATCAAGGGCTACGAGCCGCAGGCGCCCAACCCGGACAGCTACGACCCGATGGTGCAGCCTGACCCGGCCCCTAAGCCTTACCCCGAGCCTGCCGAGGGTCCCTGGCTGAGCAACGACCCGAAGACCCGCGTCAATGGCTTCAAGACCTTCGGGGGGCTGAGGCTGCTGCTGGAAGAAATGAAGCGCCGGCTCCGCATCTGGACCCATCCGGATACCCCTTTCAAGCTGAAGGTGGAGCATTTTGACGGCGACTCTGTTGACCCGCCCCGCTCCACCCCCTATCACCGAGCTGTCGTAGAGTCCCCGGCCGGTACCCAGTTCGAGATCGAGGAAGACGGCAGCGCCGCCAATTACGTCACCAGGATTACTTTCCACACCGGCCTGGAGCTCAGGTTCGAGTATCTGGGCGCGGGGGCCACGGCCCACAAAGTGACCCTACACGACCCTGGCGGCGAGATGGTTGTGCTGAACGAGAAAGACAAGCGGATTCTCATACAGGACCGCGACGGGGCGAAGATGCTTTTTGACGCTCAGGCGCACAAGCGCACCATTACAGACCCCGCCGGCAACTCCGTGGAGCTCGACCAACCCAACCAGGCTATCAAGCTGACCTCGCCCGGTAATATAGACATCTCTGCCACAGGCACCCTCACTCTCAACGGCACTGCCGGCGTCGCCGTCACCTCGGACGGCAACATCAACATAGGATGACCAATGCCCGAAGCAATACGGAAGGGAGACAAAGACACCGGCAACCATACCGCTACCGGTAGCGCCTCGAAGGTGTTCATAGCCGGTGCCGAAGCGACTCGAAAAGGCGACTCCCTCACTGATGGCTATGTGGTCGATGAAGGTTCGGCAAAAGTTATGATAGAGGGGAAGGCCGCGGCGCGGGCGGGGGATGCCACAAAATCGGGGGGCTCCACGGAGACGCTCGTGGCGGGACAGTCTAAGGTGATTATTGGATGACCGCACTACAGTTCCCACTAGACGTACAAAATGGCCAACTGGGTATGGTGTCGTCCACGCGGGCGGCCCAGCAGCTGGTGCTCGCTATCGCCCGCACGGCGCCGGGCGAGCTGCCCCTGTCGCGCGACTACGGTATCGCCATAGACTACAACGTCACCCATGAGATGGCCAGGCAGATGCAGGGTGCCGTGCTCGATGCCATTCGCCGCTGGTACCCGACCATCGACCTTACCGCAGCCCACGTGAGCCTCTCAGACGAGGGGCGCGAAGCCCGCATGTCGGTGGATCTGGGGGTTAAGGAGATCTGATGGCCACACTCAAAGAGCTACAAGAGGTTATCAACGCCAGCGGTATTGAAGAGACCATCGCCCGCGGCATTATGGAGCGCATTGCCGCCGGCATCCCCGAACTGACCGACTTCTCCCCCGGCTCGCCACAGGTGGTCATTGGTGAGGCCAACGCCTGGGGATCAGCAATGTCGCTCTTCTACGCACAGCGCCTGCCGGAGGCCATGGAGGAGTGGATCATCCGGGGGCTCTACGGCGCCACCGAGAAGCCGGCGCAACCAGCGCGTGCGAGCCTGCTGCTCACGTTCTCGTCTGCTGCGCCGGCCGGTGGCCGGACGCTGCGGGCCGGGTTGGGCTTCCAATCGCAGTCCGGCCTGACCTTCTCGCTCACGGAAGACTACACCTACCCCGAGGGGGCGGTGGGCGATGAGCAATCCGGTGGGGGGTACTTGTACCTGGTGCCGGTGGTGTGCGACACCCCAGGCGCTGCGGGGAACGTGGGCGTCGGCGGCATCACCACTCCCACCTCTTCGGTGCCTGATCTCCTCTCGGCTACCAACCCGGAGCCTGCTTACGGGGGCGAAGACGCAGAGACTTACCAACAGCTACGCACTCGGATATTCCGTGCCCCGGTGGACCACCTCCTCATCTCGCAACCCAACTACGAACAGGCTGTAAAAGACGAGATAGGCGGCGGGCAAATCTACGTCATCTCACCCCAGCTACCCGACGGCGCCACTGCTGACCCCAACTGGGAGGCGGGAAAAGTAAGGCTAGCCATTGTATATCCGGACGGCACGCCCCTCTCTAACAGCCCCACCCTGAAGAGCTCACTGGAGTCCAGGTCGCCGTTGGCGCCTGTTGAGTTCGTCGAGCCGACCATTCATGACATCAATGTGGACGTGAGTGTAACATTCGAGAATACTGCTACAGATGCAGCGACTCTTGACGTTCAGCTGAAGCAGGCCATCAACAAGTACTTGGACCCTGCGGATTGGGAGTATTGGGGGGAGATCCCCAACAAGGTGTGGCGTTCGGAGCTAATCGCCGTGCTGCAAGGCGTTTATGGCGTCATCGGCGTGACGCTCAATCAACCTAGCTCCGACGTGGACCTCCGCCCCGGGGGCTGGTCGGTTGACTCGCCCTACGCAGCACCGAGGCTGGGGACGTGGACCGCGTCCTACACGGGGGTATAGTGGCAGACTATCCGACCATCACCGACCTGATTAACCAGGCCCAGAGCGCTGTCCGGCCCGACGCCTCCGGCCCGCGCCTCGCGTTCGAGGTGCGGGTGCGCGAGGAGGGGAACGACTTCAAGCTCGGGACCCACACCAATACGAAGGTCGACACCAACGGTAACCTCGTGCTGGACGATACCAACCAGGACGGTGAGCGCATCGTGTTCATGGCCTTCGGTGTGGACGTGCCCCCGGTGTCGCAGATACTGGAGTCGGCGGTGGAGTGGACCACCACCGGCACCGTCAACGTCTACGTGTCGGAGGACCCCGATACCAGCGGCTGGACGCAGATCGCCGCCTCGGCGGACCCGGTGCCGTTCTGGAGCGTGGGGGACATCTACTTCTCGAAGCGCCTGTGGGTCAAGCTGGAGCTCATTCATGGCTCCACAGCCCCCTCCGTCAGCCTGCTCCAGATCCGCACGATGATCGCGGAGGCAGACACCAGTGTAGACGCCCCCTGGCCCACTCAGATCGATGCTGCGGCCTGGCTCTGGGAGAACGCGACTCCTGGGTACTGGAAGGACGTGCTCGGGGGTCCAGAGGCCGCTGAGGGCTCCCTGGACTACAGGTACATGAAGGCGGTGCTTACTGGCCTCGCCTGGGCGCGCTTGCTGCTTGACCGCGGCATCGTGCGCCTGGACCCCAAACAGGCGCTCCCGGAGGACTTCGAGCGGCTTGCTGACTGGGCTGGGGCCGACCCGGTAACGATGAGCCGGCTGTCGGCCGCCTTCAAGAAGCGCTACGTCGGCAATGCCCGCTCGCTCAACCGCTACCGTGGCACCAAGGCTCTGGAGCAGATCTTCCTGGACATGTTCAACACCGGCACCATTATCGAGTGGAAGCCGGACACCGTCACCTACCCGCACCGGCGCGTCATCACCGTGGCCGGCAACCTGGAGGTGCAGTCTGCGAAGGTGTTGCTGCGGCGCCACTTCCCTGCCTCGGTCGAGATCGAGCTGCACTATCTGAATGCCGCGCCACCGGTAACCGACTTCACCTACACCGGTTTTGACTCCGCCGAGATCGGAGAGTCGGCGGGCACGTATTATGATTATGGGTGGACCCTTGGGGAGGGAGAAACAGTTGAGCTCATCTGACCTCACCACAATCTCACGATTCGGAGAGTCTTCCTGGACCCAACCCAGGGAGATAGCCAAAATCCCGGGGTCTTATTCGGAGGAGCGCTCATCGATTTCTAACAGAGGGCGTCCAGAAGTTTACTCAACAACCACTAGTAACCCGGCAAGCTGGGCTGGCTCGTCGGCAAAGGAGACAGAATGAAGCGTAGGGTCTGGGGGCATTTTCACACCATCCGCGGCGCCGATCTTACTGACATAGGCGCGTACACCAAAGAGGGCCTGGAGGGGCTTGGTTTGGGCTTTGGCCAAGGGCGGCTCGGGGAGGGCTTCCGCCTGACCCCAGGTTCGTCCGCCTCGAAGGTCAAGCTGGGCGCCGGCTGGGCGCTCCTAGAGACTTCGGGCGGAACCCTGCACCAGGTGCGGGTAGACGACACAGAGGTGGACTTCAGCGGGGAGTCGTCCGGCACCTACGACCTCGTGGGGACCGTGGCTGAGGCATCGTTGAGCAACGAGACGATCACCCCGCCACCTCAGACGCTGCCAAACGGTAATGACAACCCCTTCTACGACTCGCGCTTCTCTTCATACCTCCTGGACACCGCAGTCGAATCGACTGTCACGCTGAACATCCAAGCGCACCCCCACAGCCCGGGGGCTAACGAGGTGGTGATTGGCACCGTCCACTGGGATGGCTCGCAGATCACCCAGGGGGACATTACCGAGCTGATCGACTACCCTACCCCCCACCTTGGCGCCGACTCGATCACCGCCTACAACCTGGCGCCCGATACCGCCGGCGATGGGCTGGTGCAGGCGCCTGACGGCTCGCTGGCCGTAAACCCAGACGGTTCCTCGTTGGAGATCTCCGGGGATCAGGTGCGGGTCAAGGATGGCGGCATTACCGACAACATGATCGGTAACCGCACGGTGACCGACACCCAGGTGCCTGGTGACAACGTGGGCAGTATCACCGACCTGTTTTCGGAGCTGGCCAACCGCCTCAAGGCGGCTACGGGCAAGAGCAGCTGGCGTACCGATCCGCGAGTTGACCTGGAGCATGCCGCAGGCAAGGGGCTCAACGAGACGGTCTCCGGCGCGTGGACGTTCAGCACAACTCCCCAGGTACCGCTGACGCCGTTGAACGACGCGGACGTGCCCAGCAAGAAGTACGTAGACGATACTGTCAACGCTGGCTCTACGGCGCTTGACAACCACAAGAACGCCACCCCGCTCGACCACCCCGACGGCTCGGTGACTGATGCCAAGATTGGCAACCGCACGGTGACCGACACTACGGTCCCTGCCGGTGATACCGATGCCCTGGAGACCCTGCTGTCGGGCATCGGCAACCGCCTGAAGGCGATTACCGGTGAAGGGAGCTGGCGGACCGATCCGGCCACCACGCTTGACGAGCTCAACACCAACGCGGCCCGGAAGAACCAGAACGAGACGGTGGCGGGAGTGTGGACGTTCAGCGGGGACGAGGTGTACTCGAAGCGGTTGCGTTTGACTGCGGGTGATGATGTCTCGCCCGCCTCTACCTCCCATGCGTTTCAAGTAGGCGCCGATAGCGGGTTTAATCTGCGCGTCGATGTAAATGAGATAATGGTGGTCAACAACGGGGCCGTTGAGGCGCTGCATCTGAACCCAAGCGGTGGCGCAGTGCATGTTTGGAACAGTACCGCGGCTGTCTCATCCACCCCCATTCTCGTCGGCTCTGAGAACTACAAGGTCTGGCACGAAGGCAACGACGGCTCGGGGTCGGGGTTGGACGCGGACACCGTGGACGGCATTGACAGCACCCAGTTCTTGCGGTCAGACACCTCCGATATCGCTGCGGGTTACATCACTTTTGCGCGCGACGACGCAACCTCCCACTACAAGTTCGCATGGAAATCGACCGGCTCGAACGCCCATGAGATTAGGGCATATGCTGCTGACGGTGACTATGCCGGTTTTAACCCCCATGATTCGTCTGGGTTCATAAATAACGGTTATTTTTCATTCAACTTCGCTGCGGGGCATTGGGAGTTTGGGAAGACCCCTTACGTCGGCTCCAACGAAATGATCCACGCGGGCAACATCGGCAACTACACCTCGTCAAACGCCGACCAGTTGGATGGCCTCGACAGCACGCAGTTCCTGCGGTCCGACGTTGATGACGAGTTCGAGGGCAATCAGCTGTCCGTGCTCCACGGTATGAGTGTCGGGGGCGACGTTGTGCCTGGCTCCCACGCCTCGCTGCACGCCGTTAAGGGTGTCGAGGTTGGCACCGCGGCTGGCGACGTGATTTACGGTATGCACACCGAGTTCGGCGCCTTCTTCATCACCAGGGAGGTTTAATGGAGCTTAACGAGAGCGCCACCAAAGTCGGGCGCGTAGGTTTGCCCGAACTGCGCAGCGGGAAGTTTGTCAAGATTAGCAACGAGCTGGGCGGATATGTGGCGGCGTCCAACTCGGTTCTGTTCGCTGGCGACCCTGTGCAGAAGAACTACCTGTACCTGGATGACTCGGCCGAGCTGCGCCTGAGATCGTCCCCGGGGTTCACTGTCGCGTTTTGGGTGCAGGGGCCGACGCACAGCGGTCTTGGCGTTTCCCGGAACGCGATTCTCAACAAGGAGGTTAGCTGGGAAATCGGCTTTGATTTTAGCTCCGACCCCACACTGCCGAGGCTGGCTGTCGCCTTGCAGGCGGACGGCGGCAGCTGGGAGTGGCTGACCAGCCCTATCGTGGTAAAGCCCGGCGAGTGGGCGCATGTGGCTTGGACGTGGGACGGCACCTACCACCGCCTATTCAAAAACGGGTTGCTGGGGTGGACACACGACAACGGCAGTGGCGGCACTGGTGCTCCCGAAGCGCACACGTCACCATTCACCATAGGGGGAAGAGGCACCAGCGCTTCCGGTATCGCGTCCACTAAAATAAGTTTTGGCCTCGCCGAGTTAAAAATTTTTGACGGCTGGGTTGCCCCATCCGCCGGCAAGGGCGCTGCCGAGCTGGGCTTTGGAGCCTTTATGGGTGAGGCCGCCAGCCAGCGCCCCGAGCTGAAATATTACTTTCCGCTGCGGGGCATCGGCGATTACGTGAACCACGCCGTCAACGGGCCGGCCGTGTCGCTGAAGATGGGTTATCCCACGGGGCACACGAGCGACAAAAGGGACAGGCTCGTAAGTGGTGGTCCGGTAGTGATCGGCCGTGACGCAGGGCTAGGCCGGTGGTCGCTACATCCCGGCGAGGGGCCTGCTGGGCAACCGGCGGTTGGCTACTGGATGAACTGGCACAGCGGTTTTAGCACGCAGCGCGCTAACTGGCTGAAGAACCCATCCATAACCGAGGTAGATTTGTTCCTGGAGGGTGGTTGGGACCGGGCGCTGAACGGCGGCCTGGGCACCGTTGATTGGGGGGGATACAACAGCGGTATCGCCGATCCCGACAAGGGGTTTCACGCCCATCTTCTTGCTGGCGATGGTGTGTTCGGCGGTAACAGCGTCGAGATGGCTGACGAAAATAGCTACTTCGGTCATCCGCAGCGGTGGCTGGGTATGTTCCAGGATGTTACCGACGCCATTGGCAACATTGCCGGAAACGGCGAGAAGATTACGGTATCGTTTTACGTAAAAGCATACAACCCTGACGCGCATGTTGCTTTCGGCCTGTACCACTACAACCCCCATGCCGGTGGCAATAGCTTTGAGACGGCTTCCGGCCAGGGGCTTTACACCTCAGACCCGATTGGTGTAGTGGGGGAGTGGGTTCGGGTAGAGCACACCTGGGACATAGATACTGCCTACTACGATACGTCTTCCACGTCCAAACTTTATATCTATGGCAACTACAACGACCAGGACTCTCGTATACTCGTCTCGGCCCCCCAACTCGAAAACACCACCTGCTTGGTGGGGGCGACCGGCTACACACCGACCATCCGGTCTATAAGCGAATATGCAGAGTTGCCGCCCGGGGTGCTCAAGCAGATTTCAACTGACGAGGACTTCTTGTTCTCAGCGTGGCTGAAGCGGGTGCGTTACTTCGATAAGAGCAAGCGCGCGGATGTGCTGTACCTAGAGGACAGCACCACTGGCAACCCTCCATTCCCGAAGATTCATATCTATCAGCAAGACGACACGGTACATGCGCACGTTGTTGACGATGGGCAGCACGAGGTGAATCTCGCGTCAGCCAACGGAGTGATGAACGACGAGCGGTGGCACCACGCGGCCTTGCACCTCAAGCGCAACGCCACTGGCCACGACGAAGTGCGATTGTACGTAGACGGTGCCGTGGTGGACTCTGACCTGGGAACGCTCAACCCGCAGGGCTTGGACGTAGGCGGTTTTGTCAGTGACGCGCACTACATTGGCTCCAGCTTTGCCGGCAGTCTCAACGGTTCCTGCAACTCCGCGATTCTCAACGGCTTAATGTTTAACACCTATATCCAGTCGCCGGGTTCTGATCCGGGACCAGCGCTCCAGCAGGAGTACAACCTTATTCGCGCGCTAGAGAACAACGACTTCGCGTACTGGGGGGATACAACCGACGGCGCCCGAGCGTCGCTCATTTCCCGGCCGTCAGACGCGGGGGTGATGCGCGTGCTGGCCGACCGCGGCTGGACTGTCTTCGACCCCGCCAATGCACAACTGTGGGGTAAGTACGGCCGTGGCTGGGTGGTACTACACGGGCTCATAGAGGAGCTGCCCTACGGGCCGTCTGGCACGTCGTTGTGGGTTGGCGCTGGCAGTAGCTCGTCGGCAAACTGGCTGACTCGCTGGGGGATGGGGTCGTTGCACACGTGGCATTCGGGGATCAACGCGGCCGACTACGAGTTCGCGGAGCGGCACGGCCCCTGGTTCAGGACATACAAATACAATCTCAATGACGGCGAGCGCCACACCGAGGCCCTGACTGGCGGCATGACCGCCCGCTGCAAAGCGGGGCAAAGAGCGACAATGCGCATGCTGATGCGTAGCGATAGCGGGTATGTACCAAGCCACTTCAGCTTCTTCAACCAGGACGGGCACCACAGCGAGCCCACTTACTCAACACGCTTGCGGGGGAATGTCTACTTTGTCTACGCCAGCCACTACTTCGATAGCTGCCCGGGTGACGGGCGCATGCGTGCGGTTGACATCCCCCTTGAAGACCAGCCATACGAGTGGCTTGACATAGCCCACCCCGCGTTGTTCAATGCGCCAGGCAACGGTGGCCCCTACTTGTATCCGTTCGCGTGGGGGAAGAGCACATTGGCAAACACGGGCACGTTCGGCGCGGAATCGCCGGTCACTGCCTACATCAAGTTCGCCCAGGCGTCGCAAATAATGGGGCAAAACCGTACCGGCACCATAATCATGTCATTCAACCCTATGGCTCACCAGCCGGAAGATCATGCCAACTTGTTCTCCATCGGTCATTACGGGTCTAGCAACGACTTCTTTTACTTGCGTTACGGCGACGCGGCGGCATCTGACAACAGGCTGACACTTTACGCTCACAATGGCGGCACCGATGCGGTGGCGTTCGACTTCTCGCTCAACCATACCTTCTCGCCGTGGTCATGGTACTACGTGGCGGTTACATGGGGCGCCGGCCAGGTAACGCTGGGGGTGTACGACGAGGG
>Ga0256831_1000114_pt1 | contig 41282 bp, 58 predicted proteins | sample 132544metaG_FD_189087 | JGI IMG/M metagenome (GOLD analysis project Ga0256831, IMG submission 189087) | Hydrothermal vent microbial communities from Lau Basin, Pacific Ocean - 132-544 | ecosystem: Environmental > Aquatic > Marine > Hydrothermal vents | place: Pacific Ocean: Lau Basin | collected...
CCCCCTGATTATCAGCAATTTAGACCCCCGCCCCCTTTCCGGTTCCGTTTCCTTTCGCGCGCGCGACGTGCGTATTGGGGGGTGTTGTCATCTAAGTAGCTGACTAAAGTATTTTTAAATCAGGCGGTTACGTAAAATTTAAAACCACATCAACAAAACAACCAAAAGTAATTCACAACAATAGAGTGGCAACAAAACTTACGTAAAAAACGTGCAAAAAACACCCCAATTCTCTACCTTTACTGATTTAGTGGCTTTAAATAATGCGTTCTAAGCGATTATATACCCAATACATGCAATCATACCAGCTACATACAAAAAAGGCACATACGCTAATATGTGCCTGTAAACTTTGGATTTTTATACTTTAGTTGGGAATGCTGTATAAGTATATAAGGGGAACCCCGTACTCCTTGTGTTTATTTAGTAAACGATAGGCTTAATTTTTGCTCACAACTTCTCAATCGTGTATTTTGTGTAAATATTGAGATTGTGTTCACTGATAGTCCCGTCTTTTTTGCACTTTTTGAGGATAGGCACTATATCTGATTTGTAATTTATTTTGTACCCTCCGACAAAAGCAAATATCGTATCTTCGGGGACAGTCGTTTCAACGCCATACATCCACTTCGTATGATCGTGAATAACTACCCTAACCTTTTCACCATCCTCAAATTCCCGGTTGTCTGCAATGTACTGCTCTTCGAGTTGCTGAATATCTTCCTTAATTTCCAGAATGCGGCCTTCTAAATATTTCTTTGATTTTAAGAATTGTTCTTTATTCATGCTTAACCTTTTTCGCTTTTATTTAAAAATTTATCAATACTTTCTTCCGGTACCCTACTAAATCCCCAATGCTCAATACATTTCTGTACATCTTCCATTGAGTAAGCCCGGGGATTTGCTTCTGCATTTTGCCTTTGTTCGGCTAGCCGTTCGTCATCCTCTAATAGCTCAATAAATCCATCTTTAGCTTCGTACCATATCCCGTTGTACTTAAATTCAAAACCATTGTCGCGCATACAGATAGCCATTGTTTGTCCTGATTCGGATTTTAGTACAATACTATTGAATACTTCTTCTAATTGTATTGTGTTGTCTTTTGTAGTTACTTTCATAATATTTATATTTGTGCCATTCGTACATTTATGTCAGCTAAAATTTCCTTAGCTTGGCGTATGATAAAATCTCTTAAAGGCTCTTGTTCGTCGTCTCCGATCCACTCTCTTTCGTCGCTATCACAATCCCATAATGTAACGCCCAAGAAAGAAATTCCACAATGGACTCCGGTGCTTTCAAAGGTAAATGGTTCAATCCATCCAAAGCTCCTGCCGTCAAGAAAAGTTTCATTATTTAAACTTTCTACTAACTTTAATGCTGCTTGTTGCATAATATTTTATTTAGTTCCGTAAATAATTTCATTCATATCATTTTCAGGGATTCTAATGTCTCTTATTTTTGTGCCACAGCTAGGGCAGTATTGTATTCTTACTCTACTATTTGGGAATACGGGCATTACATACACTTTTTCACCGTTATCTTGTTCGAGTAAAAACCAATCATAGTATTTAATGGTTTCTTTGAAGTGTTTACAACACATTTTTTGCATGATATTATTTTAAATCCCATAACTTAGTATAAAAGCAATTCAGCCTTATCGGGGGACTGTTTTTATACAGTAATTAGCAGTCATTAGGCAAAACAAGTTTTTTACGAAATTCCAACCATTCTTTATTATTGAAATTTAATAATCTTTTTTTGCCATTTTTATCTTTATCAGTCAAAAAATACGCAACTACATATATCCTTTTATAATCTTCCGAAAATCCTGTAACTTTATATTGATATTTGCTATCATAAAATTTTGACCAAATACACATTCTTTTGCCTTTTATAATAAACGCTTTAAGTCCAGTCCATTTTTCAAAACTTTTTATAGCACTTGCATTTTTCCAATATACACTTCTTTCATAAAAATACTCGCCATACCCTTTTCCATTATTGTTTACACCAAACCAATATCCACCACTCATTTTTTTAAATATCATTTCAAAATCATCTATTCCGAAATCCATATTTGCATTTATTGCTAATTGTAACACATCAAACATTACAGTATTAACTCTTAAATATGAGTTTGTTTTTTCATTATCCCAAGCCATTTTTACAAATTTATAAGCTATTCCTGTATTACTATTTTCCATTTTTAAAAAGTTTAGAAAACGAACCACTAGCACTGTATATACGTCAGTTGCTATGGTCATTGATTATTTATTAAGTTAATTTTTCAATTCAATGTTTCTGTATCACTCATTTAGTGTAAAAAAGTGTGATATTTTATCTATCATAGTTGATTGTGGATTTTTAAAATATACTTTTAATTTATTTTCATCTATAATTTCAACAAAAGTGCATTCAGCCATATTTTCGTCTTTTATCCTATGACCAATTTTGTAGAATAAACGAGTGTTAACATCAGGTATATTTAATGCAGAGCATCGCTTGTATTTATTTTTATTATTTGATTTAGCCTTATAGTACCTTTCAGCGAATTGCAACAACTGCCTTTCGTTATATTCTGCATCATCAGACAGCTTAAATATCTCGTCTAAGTGGTGCATTTGTTTTAAAAATTCTTCGGCATTCATGATTTGGGTATATTTTCTGCTTCCTCAAAATCGGTTGATTTCCTCCGCGCCGCAAATGAAAACATTAGTTCCTTGTCTTCGTTATTAACATCAATAGTGCCTTCAATCTCCGGCTTTGTAAGTCCTTCGTCCATTTTTAAAAGCAGTATTTCGCTAATAGCCATTATAGCGTTAGTTATTTTTGTTTGTTCTTGTTTTGTAAATTCTAATTTTGCCATAGTTTAATTTTTATGTGATAATTAGCCTTATTGCCTTTTTAAAGAAGTAAGCGCTTTATAACCACTATTTTTAATTTTTTCACCTATTAAAACAAACCCTCTCCATCTTCCAGAAGCCCATGTAAATCTTGGGTTAGTTGCTTTTCCGAATTTTAATAATCCGTCATAATCAACACCACGCCAATCAACTTCTTTCGGTTGGTTATTAAACACCCTTTGTCCTAATTTCTTTATTCCTTGGTATGTCATATTTTTTTTTGATTAATACCTAATTTCAGTAGTTTTGGTTGTTTTCACACATTTGTAGCCCAGTCTTTTGAATTTTCTCCAATTAATTTTATTTTCATCCCATATACTCATCCACATTTTAATAGATTCTGTTCTTGTTCTAGCAAATGTACTGTCTAATATCACTCGCTTTTTGGGAGAAAGAATAACCCATCCTTGTACTGTGTTGCTAGTTTGCGTATGCAATGATTTTGAAAAAAGCTGCTCTATTTCTGTGGCTTCGCTCGGTCTATCCATGCAATCACCAGTAGTTTCTTTTAAATCCAATTTTGCAAGTACTTCATATATACTATTCCAAATCCCGCTTCTTTGTATTTTTTTTAGTTTTCCCATCTTTTACTTTTATTTAATGAAATTCAAGCTCAATATCATCACTATCTATCCAAATCCCGCTATAAGGTTCTTTTACACTTTTATCTTTGACTTTTACATACCACGAAAAACAAATAAATGTTCTATTACTTCAACACTTCGTCCTGCTTTCATAAAAGATTTTATTTTCCCATTCCAAATACTTACAAAATCATCAGGAGCAGAATACTCGCTTATAAATACTTCGTGTCCTTCAGCAACCATATCTCTACACCATTGCCAAAATTTATCGTGATTAAAACCTTTACTCGTTGCGTATTGTTTTGTATTTTTATAAGGTATATCACAATAAATTTTGCTATTTGTAGGGTAATCTATTTCATCATACGAGCCATATATAAAATTAATATGCTGTATTTTTGCAATTTGTTTTTCAGTATTTCTAATTTGTTCGTCAACATAATTTCTTCCACCTGCTTTGCCACTATAACCACCGTCAAAAAATCTACCGTTATAAGAAGCCATCCAACCAATCCAACCAATCATAAAATCATCAAATTCAATATTAGTTCCGTTGTTATATTCTGTCCTTGCTCTGCTGTAAAGTTCTTTACTTATTTCTTTTGGTCGTTCTCTATTTTCTTGTAATCCTTTCCACATAGCAATAAGATATTTATTCTTATCAGATGCCAGACAATTCCCAGTAACCTTATCCATTGTTCCAAGCCCACCGCAAAAAGGTTCTACGTACCATTGTTCGGGTTTTCTTCCTTCCAAAATAATCGGTAAAATATATTTGGCTATCCTATTTTTGCTTCCCATATACTTCATCCTTGAAATTATTTACTATTCATTGAAAAATGTTTGATTCTCCTTCCGTCCCAATGGTATGTTTGTATTCCAAACAGCCAAGCATATTCAAGGTATTCTATTTCGTTATCTACGTAAAATATATAGTCATTTTTTTGTTGAAGTTGGATCAGACGTTTAATTTTCTTTTTCTTGCCTTTCATTGCATGAATTTTAGCGGGGATACACATCCCTTTCGTCCAGAACCACTCCGCAGTTACTGTTGGATTGGCACTACATATCTCCACTCTTCCGTGTTCTTGGCATAACCTATATAAAGGCGTAAATGTATTATCGGTAACCACTCCGTCAAAGTCAAGGACTATTATTGCTTTGAGTCCTTTCATTAAGTCTATGGAGGGAAAGAATTTATTTCTTGATAGCTTTACTATTTTGTCTAAGTCGTTTTCATAATTTCTGTCAAAATAGTGGACGCGACGTATTCTGTTTGTGAGATAAGCAATGTAGTCCGGTAAAGTCATGTCCACTTTTTTAAGGTACTTGTCTATGCCAATTGTTTTCCTAACAAACACTTCTGTTAGGACGTGCTTGATGTGGATTGTCTCGCGCCTTACGGCAAGGACCTTGCAGATCCCGTGGTCTTTTACTATTGCCGGTATGTTTGTCAAGTATTCCATTACCATAAGTCTTCGCTATAAAGTTGTTTACCGTATTTGAGTTCATTAATTTGTCCGCTTTTTAATGCTATTTTTGCACCTTCAATCCTGTCCACAAACCTGTTTTTACTAGTCAAGAATCCTTCTTCGCGGTTCCCGTGTAACCTTTTACCTGTTAATGCATTCATGACGGCTATGCAGTTATGATGTCGCCATCCGCAGATCACAACCCCTTTGTCTGTGTTAGTGGGGGAGAACCCTTCAATGCGCAAAATTTCTGGGTGTTTTAGTTCTGCGTCTTCATACCAAATTGCACTGCATAAAATTCTTTCTTTCATCGTTTAAATTTAAAGTCTTTTTTCCTGATCTTACACATTTCGCCTGTAATGGTATTTTTTTCATTGCACATCTTTTATGTATTGCATAATGCCGGAGGCTAATGTAGTGCATTCGTCAGTTGTAAACTGACCTGTTGCATACAAAGCATCTTGAATGGCTGTCTCAACGCATTCTTTTTTGTTATGTAATTTGTCAAACTTCTCGGTTGCACTTCTGAATACATCTTTTACATCTGCAAGAGAAAATGTCATGCCCCTCCACATCATCTCACAGGCATCAAATTCATCATCTAATATTTGTAAAAATTCTTTTAGTTCGCTCATGGCTTACTTCTTGTTTTTTTGATTTATATATGGGCTGGGCTGGACTCGAACCAGCGCTAGGGCAACCATATAGGATTCGATACCAACTTCTCATTACGCCAACCAGCCCATTATTTGTTTCGTATTCCCTATCATACAAATTTCTTTTTACAGCAATCACATTCATATACATTAATCCACACGCCATTGACGAAATCTTCTCCTACGTGGCTCACACAATCATTCCCACATTCCGGGCATCGTATTTTACGTGTTTCGGTCCATAAATACCATACGAATAATACAACAAACACACCAAGCATAAAACCATCTCCGAATTCTGTCATAATTTAGATTTTTTCTAACTATGTATAAAAACAATTCCACCCTATCGGGCGAATAATTTTTATACGATAGTTAGTGCTCAATTTGCCAACACACTAATCAGTAACGCGGTGTGCTTGACTCCTTAATTTCAGGATTTTCTGAAAACTTCGGTCTTGCTATCCGTTCGCTAAATACATTCCTAACAAGAACGATAGCGGCCTGTCTGTATTCATCTTTAATTGTTTTGTCTTTGATTAGGGAGGTTTTGATCTCCTTGAAAGTTAAAGACATTTTTTCTAACATTAATTCATTTTTACTTATATCATCCATTACTTATTTGTTTTGTTTGTGATTTTGTCGTACCTCATACGTGCCATATACTCGGCACGTTAACTTAAACTTTATTCTTTCAAATCTTTTTCTTTTTCCTCCTCCGCCGATATCCTATCAAGTTCCGCTGCTATTAATGCTCCTGCAATTATTAATCTTTCTTTGTGATTTTTTTTACACATTTTTAATGCTTGTGCGTCATCCCAATCAAGTGGCATCATTCCTAACCGTTTACGAGCTGTAAATTGCCCTTGCTCGGTTGCTAACACGGCAGCAGCATTGCCAAGCTGATGCGCTCTATTAAACCGTACATCATGCTCAACACTAATCCCATGCTTTTCGATTTGTTCCTGCCGCTCTTTTGCGATTAATTCAATCCCTGTCATTTTACTTTACTTTTATTGCTAATATTAAATTTCGTTCGCTAAAACGGCAACTCCATATCTTCCGGGAACTGCCTTAATTGTAATTGTTTTGGAAAATTGTTTTTCTCGATCTTGCCGTTAATCTCAATTTGCTTGACAAAAACAGCAATACACTTGTTTTCTGCTATATCAATTATATTTTCAAACCATTCTATTTTAGCCGGTGTTCTGTTTCTTCCACTCATGGTGCCCAAGATAACCCAATCAATGCCGTCGAAATAAGTTTCGTAGAAAGGCGGATTTTTCTTTGGTAGTGGTTCGTCTTTTATGTCTGATAATAATGGCTCAAAGGATACAAATCTTGTTCGGTTCTCTAGCTCGGCAAATACGGCAGTTCTTTTCAATTCTTCTTGTTTTGTCACTGTCACGCCAAAAATTACATTTGGTGGCATGATTTTGTCCAGCTTCTTGTAGATGCTAGGACTTTTTGTAAGTATTTGGAATGTGTGTAGTGGGTATCTCATTATTTTACTCACCACTCTTTCAATCCACTCCGGTTTCCAATAAGCTATATCCGTCATACTGCCAATGAAAATGCGTTTTGTCGATTTCTTTGGAAATCCATTGGCTTTAAGTAGCTTTACATCGGTTATCCCCCACTCAAAGTTATACCCAAGGAATGTGGGCTTAAATTCTTTTAAGTTGCCCTCTATCTCTTTTTCGTTGCGGTTTACGTTATCTGGATCGTCAAACATTTCTCCTGTGTTCCAATCAAAAATAGCGTTTTTTTCAGCCATTGGCTGTGCAAACCTCTTGGCAATACCCTTGGCGTAACAATAAGGGCAGTTTCTTAAACAGCCCCAGATCGGGTTCCACGTCATATCCGTCCACGCTATCTTACTCATAAGTACTTTTTCACTTCGTCCCATGTTGTTATTCCTGTCGCTATCACTTGTTCTGATCCTGTGGCGCGCGTATCTCGTAGCCAATACTTTCCGGTGGATAAATTGGTACGTCCAATCTCGTAATCCCCTTTTCTGTATATATCCCCCTGCTCGGAATGTTCACCAAAACCCCACCCATTCGCTATCAAGGATTGCGGCGAAATAAACTTCGTTCCATTTGCTACTGTGTTATACAATATCTGAAATAATTGATCGGATATTCCAAATCTTTCTCTATTAATGTCAAGAGACTTGAATATATCTCCGTCTTCATGTCGTTCAACGGCCGCTTGCCAGTCAAACAGCATTTCCATTAAGTCAAAAAGGTCGAATCCACTTATACCGTCAGGGTAGTGTTCGGGGTGGTGACTGTTGTATTTATAGTGATGCTCTAGCGCATGTCCTAAACCATCTAAGTTTTTCTTGTACTCGGCACTACCATAAATACTGCCTTTAAGTTTTGGCGTGTATTTGTCGAACAACGACTTTTCAGGATCTTCAAGTTTTGAATTGTCGTGATTGTCCGCTCTGTCGAGAAGCTCTTTTATGGCACCGTGCAGTAGTTGAGCTACCCTAGCTTTATGTTTTAATGTTTGTGCTGTGCTATCCATAATTCCAAAATCGTTTTTAAATTTAAGTTTAATAATATCCGGGAACATAAGTTTTTGCCATTTTTCAAACTCTATTCTATGTAAATCATCAATAGATAGGTCTCTCATAAACTTTCCTACTTCTTCAACTGCGGCATCAACCAATATCATCTTTTTCCCACTAATAGGAAGCATGAAACCGGCTCTATTATTTAATCGGTCTTTTAAATCTTCAAAATCCATCTTTCCAATCAATTAATGCTTGCATGAATGAGAAATCAAATTCTTTGCCCGTAATTATGAATTTTATTGGATATACAGTAAGGTACGTTAAAAAGTCCAATGCAATACATATAGGAACTCCAATAACAAATGCAAGTCTTTTAAACACTTTATTCAAATAATCCAAGTTCATTTTTTAATCTTTTTTCGCCTATGTCTATAAATTCCTTATTCAACTCTATGTTCAAGTAATTAATCCCAAGTTTCCTAGCCACTAACGCCGTTGTTTGTGCGCCGGAGAATGGATCGAGGACGGTGCCGTTCTTCGGACAACCAGACTTTAGCATTCTCTCAACCAGTTTTTCGGGATAAACAGCAAAGTGCGCGCCATTAAATGGTTTTGTGTTTATAGACCAAACCGCTCGCACATTTCTTACCGGGTATAATTTGTCGGGGATGCCATTTGCTCTGTTTTCGTGCATAGTGTTTGGCGTTTGCCCGTTTTCTTGCAAGTTCTTAAATCTCCACCGTGCTTTTGGCTTTTTAACAGATACATTCATTCCCCATGTCATCGTACTTTATCGGTCTTTTAAGCATTATGTCTTTTCTCCCGTCATATCCAATTGCTTTTTCTAGTTGTTGATTGAAATAATATCCTTTACTTGTTTTGGTAAAGAAAAATATCTTTTCAAAATCAACGGTAAATCGGTCTTTTGCACTTTGTGGCATTTGGTTTGGCTTATGCCATATAATTTGATTGCGAAGTACCCAACCACGGTCTATCATTGCAATTGCAAAGCGTTCGGGGATCATTAAGAGTGATTTTGTTTTGTATTTAGAGATAATATTTTTCCTGAACAAATCAGAAACTACATTTTTATTTTTTCTTGTCTCTGTATTTCCAATCTTTCTTCCGTTATAAGTATCTCCTAAATTCACAAAACAAGTACCTGTTGGTTTTAGCACTCTTTTTACTTCATCAAATATCTGTACGAGATTCTCTATAAACTCCTGCGGCGTTGGTTCGTTCCCTAACTGCCCGTCAACTCCATAATCTCTCAATCCCCAATAAGGTGGGGAAGTCACACAAGAGTCAATTGATTCTGCTTCAATTGTCTTTAAGACTGCTAACGCTTCACCGTGTATAGTTGTGTTCAAAATCATACAATAAATAAGCTATGTAAGCCACTATAATTAATTTGAGCATAAAGATATGGGTTTTATAATGAAAAAATTGTGGATTAACGTTTCGTTAACTGTATTTTGCGACTTGAGCGTCGATCCAAGCACTATCGAAGTCAATTCCGGCAATTATCATACGTTCTTTGTGTATTTTAAAGAGCATTGCCATGAATATCGTTTTGTCTCCGTAGTCAGTGTGCTCTTGTCTGGTGAGAGCCATTAAGTTCTCTATGCGGTCTGGTCCTTTCTTCCCCCTTCCTATGATGTGATGTATATCAACTGCCCTTTGTTCGGATATTTCGGATGGGATAAATAAGGTATTATCTCCTGTGTCGTAATTGAATGCTTTGAAATATATTTCTTTGTAACTTCCTCTGCTCATGCGGTCACTTGCATCCTTCCCAGAATTTAACGTACTCTTCTTCATTTGCAAACTCAATAGAGTTTATGATTGCAATTGGATACTTACTTGGTGTGCCGGTTTCTTTACGATAGTTTTCTTTTATCGCTTTAAGGTTGAATGGGGTGTATTTATTTGAAATGTATCCGAACTCAACAAACTCATTACCTATGGGGGTGCCAATACTTAAAACTAAGTACCAATATCGTGATTCCATAATCTAAGATCTTGATTTGTCAATAATAACACTTTGGCATTGTTCACCCGCCGATGGCAGATAATCACTATTGCGAATGCCGGGATTACTAGCCCCCGCCGCAACTCCTTCCCCCGGACAAATTGGCGAGTGTTCGAGCATGTATTGTTCTACTACTTCTTCAATAGTTTCTAAATTTGGGAAATAGTCGTTGTCCTCCAACCATTCCATAAAAGCAATGTACTTATATTCATTCATAACTTAAAATGGTAAATCGTCTGTTTGATCGTCTTGTTTCTTGGGTTTATCTTCGCTCACAGTGCGCTCTCCTTGCAAAAGTTTGACTTGTTTTGCTTTTACAAAGTAAAATGTACGATTTTCTCCGTTTTTCTCATACGTATTTGTTTTGTTCGCTCCTTCGACAAAAACTCTCACACCTTTTTTGAGGACTTCTTCATAATAATTTACGCTTTTCGTAAAGAAAGTTATGTTGTGCCAAGTAATTTCCTCCACCCATTCATCTCCTTTTTTGTAACTTTCTGTCGTGGCGATAGAAAACTTGATGATGCCATAACCTTCCCCGTAAACAATCTTGGCATTTTTCCCGAGGTTGCCTATTAGTATTACTTTGTTAACCATAAAGTTCTTTTTTTACTTCTTCTAGCCGCAAAATCGCGGACTCTAAAACCATTTGTTCGACTAATAACCCGTCTCTTTCGTTTTTTACTGTGTAAAACTCTAATGACCGGAGCTTTACTACTTTTAAAGAAGGGATTTCTTCTAGTAAATAAACTCCGTTGATTAATGGGTGTCGGCACAAAAATACATACTCCTTTAGATCAGGGGTCACTAGCTTATCACCTGTAACGCATTTCTCTAAAGAGGTCTCAACGCCTTCGTAGCGAGTATTATATTCTTTGCCACCCATTTTTGGAATTTTACGTTTTGTAACAAGTCGAGGTCTTTTGAATTGGTCATATAAGCCATTTCGATCAATATAGCAACCGATTCAGTAGAACGAAGCACTTTAAATCGTGCTTTTCTTGGCGATCTGATGTGTATTTGGAATGTGCTTGTTCTCCGGAATTGTGCTGTGAAATGCTCTGCCAGCCTCTTCCCCTTTTTAGAGAAATAATAAATAGTCATTCCATGTATATCTTCGGGGTCACACTTACACCTTTCTCTTTCTATTGCGTCTGCATGGACGGCAACCACTATTCTATTTTCGGCGCCCGGTCTTCTGTTTCTCCGGCATCTTTCTTCGAGTGACACGTCATACCATTCCGGGTTAAGGTGATTTGCCTGCACTCCAAATATATCGGCATAAACTAAAGCCATGTTTACCACTCGCTCGTTGCCGTGATTTTCTTTGTATCTCACTAACCCATTCGGTAAGTAGTGATAAATGCTTCTTTTCCCGGGTGTATTATCGCCATGACCTGACAACAAGTCTAATTCGTATAGTTCTTTCATTTGATTGTGTTTGTCTTTTTAGGCTGGTTGGTGTACGGGGATACAAAGGGCTTATTGCATATATATTCTCTATACAGCTCCTCCCATCCCTTTATCCAGTCAGAACAAATAGGGCGTGACTGATGTTGTGCCGGATTTGCGTTTCGGCTTTTCCTTGACACACCCTTTTGTCCTTTACCATTTTTCAATCATTTTCAATCATTTTCTTAAATTTATCAATAGAACACGATTTGAAATAAATCATGTTGTAGTTTTGTGCGATTATCTTGTACTTAACATACCCGTCCAAGATCGAAACAATTTCAACATTTCTCGTTTTCCTCTTGAACGGGTTTTTGTGTAGTGTTTGTATAGTATGTTTGTCTCCTACTTGCAAAGTTATATCGTTTCCCTTTCCCATACCTAATTTTAACGATTCATTGACAATTTATCAAGTTCTTCTTGGTAATTACCTTTTTTGAGTGCGAGTAACTCGCCAATGGTAACATATTCTCCCTTTTTCTCTATAAGATCAAGCGCGCGCCGAAGTTGATAGATGTTGTAGTCAATTTTCCTTACTATTTCTACAAGTTCTTTCATGACATTCCCATTAATAAGATTCTGCCGCTATCATTGGTAAAAACTGATTTATTTCCAAGTGCTTCCCACGTACAATCCCATTTCAACACACTTGCAAGAAATCCGGCATTGAAGTTTATATTTATCGGTTCTCCATTGTACGGTAGTTTTTCAACAGCATTCGCGGTTTCGTTTTCTCCTTTGATTGTTAATTGATCGGCAAATTCTAACGAAACTTTTTTTGCTTCTCCAATATACGGAGAAATTCGTTTCAATGACTGTAATAACTCAACCCTATCGAACTCTATCTTCTGCCAGCTCTCATTGAATAATTGTTCGTAAGTTGGGAACTTGCCGTTGATTTTAAGGGTAGAAATGATAGTATCACCGGTCTCAAACAAAACACTATTCCCTTTTTCGCAAATATAAAAATCGTTTTGTTCTTTTAAAAGCGTTTTCAGCGCTTTTATTTGGATTATGAATGTTCCCTCGCCTTTTACGTCGATTACTTGCTCTGATAGGATATGTGCGTTCGTGGCAGCTATTTTTAAGTTATTTCCGAAGGTAAAGTTTACTCCTGACATGTTTGGGCGCAAATCATCGTTAAGAGCAAATGGAATAACCCTTTCAATTGCTTGGACAAACTCTTTGTTTGGGATTGTTGTGCCGTCCCCTACTTCAAAATCAATGTCAGGGAACTCCGTATCCTCTAACGGAATTTTATATTCTCCATTACTTGACACAATTATTAAATGTGTTTCTGTAACTGATAGGTCAAGAGGCTGCTCCGGCAAAGCGTTTATGGTGCTACTCAACATCTTAGCATCAACGGCAAATTCAATATCTTTTCCCTCTACATCGTCCACAACTTTGATTGATGTTTCAAGGTCGGTAGCCTTGGCGGTGAGTTTGTCGTCCTCTAGTTTGAAAAAGATGTTCTCTGTAACAAGCAGGTGTGTTGGGCGTGTGATTGGCAACACCTTGTCAATAATTTTTTTTAATTTCGACTGTGTAATTCGCATGATTAAAAATTTAAAGTTAATTGCATTTTATATGTGTCAAATCGTTTTATACTGTCATTGTAGTAGTCTTCGTCGATTTCGATTATATCTAGTTGATAGCCTTCCATGTCACATGCTATTGCTATGCTTCCGCTGCCTCCGTGTGTGTCAAGTATTTTATCGCCTTTCTTAGCATAGTTTTGGAGTAGCCATCTATATAAATGTATTGGCTTTTGAGTGGGGTGTATTCTTCCTGAACCCCCCATTCCGCTTTTATCGTATTGCCTAGTCGCTCTATCAAAAGAAGTCCATGCTAATTCCCCATCTGCAAAAGTCATTCCGTGTTGTTTAAACCAAAATATCCAACCTTGTGATGGTGGTAGGAATTTTGTATAATAATTCCCTCCCCAAATTATTTGATTTTTTGATACCCTAAAAAGCTCATCGAAATATTTTTTTTGCGGTATTTCGTTGTCCCAATTTTTCCTTTCCCATTTTTTAAACCCACTACTTTTGGGCATTCCTCCGGAATGAAGCCGCTTTATCCCATACGGCGGGTCAACAATCCCCAATTCGTAGTGATTATCGGGTAATCCTTTCATAAACTCCATGTTGTCCATGTTGTAGAAAGTTATACCGCCTCTTTGTTCTTTTTTGTTGTACATTTTTACATATTAAAAATCTCCTTAAACTTCTTTACCGCTTCATCTTCCAACTCTACAACGGACAGAATAGTTAGCTTTTCTTTTATCTTTTTTGCAGCTTCTAGTTTGTTTGCCGCAAAAACACGCATCTTCAATTTTTTTCTTCCTATCTGGAATAGGACTTCAAATCTTGCCATTTAAATGCATTTTTATAAGTGAAAAATAACGGCCATAAATCAAAGTGCACGCATCGTGCGCATGTTCGTCTTTGCTTTCATGGCTTGTAAGTTTCTTAAATTGTGCCCCAGTTAGCTTTGTGGGCATTTTCAACATCTTAGGATCAAGCCTTATCCTCCTACCTCTCACTTCCTTGTAAGACCTCTGTCTTTTTGAAGGGGCTACTTCTACAACAGGGATGTTTCTTCTCTTAAAGTAAGTAATTATTTCCTTAGCAGCGGCCTTGTTATTGCCCACATGCTGTGCTTTTTTCATTAAACTACCAAAAGCCTTTCTTTCTCCAATTTTTTTCGATAGCTTTTTGAATTGGTCGTAAGCTCCGAAAACAGTACTGTCAAGGTTTGGGTTTTCGACTACTGCTAACGCTATTTCTGTTTCATCAAGTAACTTTAGCGCTTCTTGGAACGATTTTGTGTCAAGCAAAAGTATATCGTTTGCTTGCATAAAGCAAATGCCGGTATTTGTAAATCCGGGGTCTATTCCAACAACTATTTTAGAACGGGACGTGTCCATTATTTGGCGTTATTTGTGATTCTTTAAAATCTTCGTCCGATAATTCAGCAAATTTAGTGTATTTCCCTGTAAAATGCAACTTTATAGTCTTTAAATCGCCACTTCTGTGCTTTTGAATGATAAATTCCGCCATTCCTTCGGTGGAATTACCGTCTTCATCTTCGTCTATGTGATAATATTTTGGTCTGTACAAAAAAGCTACCATGTCCGCATCTTGCTCGATAGCCCCGGATTCTCTTAAATCTGATAACATAGGTCTTTTATCACCCCCCCTTGTCTCTACTGCCCGGCTTAATTGGGAAAGGGCTATTATTGGGACGTTCAATTCCTTTGCCAGCCCCTTTAACCCCCGGGATATAGAACTTATCTCCTGCTCTCTGTTCCCTGACCTGTCACCCCGCATGAGTTGGATATAGTCAATAACGATAAGTTGTAAGTCAGGGTACTTCATTCTTAACATCGTCGCTGACGATCTTAAATCCATTAAAGATATTCCGGGCGTGTCGTCTATGAAAATCGGCAATTCCGCCAACATTTCTGAACTAGTAGTCAATTGCTGCCATTCGTACTGCTCTAATTTTGCATCTCTAATCGCTTTGGACGTTATCTCCGCGTCTTGACTGATAAGCCTCTTACCAAGTTGAACGGATCCCATTTCGAGCGAGAAAATAGCTGCGGGACCTGTTAGTGATGCATTTTTGGCAAAAGCAAGGGCTAGCGCTGTTTTCCCCATTCCCGGGCGTGCAGCTAAAATAATCAAGTCAGTTGGCTGCCACCCCCCCGTGACTTCATCTATGGATTGAAAACCGGACGGCACCCCAGACAACCCCTCTTTCGTTGCTTCCATTGACTTTAAAGCGTCTGCCATTACCTGTGATAACTTTTGCATTTTAGCGCCTTGCTTGTTTATTCCTGTAAGCGATTTTTGGGAATTTTGAAGTGTTTCGTCAACATCCTTTGTTCTGTCAGACGCTGCTTTATACATTTTAAGCGCGGTATCCATTAATTGCCGGCGTTGATGGAGCTTGCTTAAAACATGGGCGTGATCTTCTATGTGTGCTGTGGAAGCAACTTCGTCTGTGATTGACACAAGAAAAAACGGACCGCCAATGTCGTCTAGCGTGTCTTGCTTTTTCATTTCTTCTGTGACAAGCATTATGTCAACCTTCAAACCTTTTTCTGCTCTTGCCTTTATCGCTTCCCAAATCTTTTGGTGCCTGCCATCGTAAAAGGCTTCGGTAGATAAAATGCTTGACACTCTGTAATACGAATCTTCAAGCATTAAAGCTCCAAGTATCAACCGTTCTAATTTCGGATCGTGGGGGTTCTCTGCTAAATTCATCGTAAACTGTTTTTCGTAAATTCGAGAAATAAAGTGTTCGACTTTGAAAACACTCTGTCATAAGCACTGTCTCCGTAAAATTCAAAGAACTGCTCGCTGCTCATGTTGGTTGCAAGCACAAGTAGTTTGTTTTCGTTTTCAAACCTAGTAACAATTTCCTCTACAAAGTTTTTCCTTTGCCCCATGTGAATATACTTCTCTTCCCTTCCTAGCTCGTCTATGCCAAGTGCATTTCTTTTCAGGAGGTTGTTGAAATGCTCGTTAGTGATTGTTACGTCCCTGATGTCAACAGCCTTGAACACTTTTCCTATCCGGTAAAACAAAATTGGGATTACCATGTTCATCAAAATAGACTTTCCACGCCCCTTCACTCCTCGCATCACCAACCACTTGTTTGCGTTTGCTGCCCACTTTATGAATTGGTCGTATTCGTCAATCCATTGAAAGTTTTTAACAAGTGCCTTCTTCTCGAAGATGTGTTCGATAATATCCTTCGCAGTTCCCGATTTCACTTCTTCTTCCGTGAAAAGTTGGTAATTAAATTCCTTTTTACCTATCCCGAGCTTGTCTGCCCCTGATTCTATTTCGTCGATCCAATTCATAATCTATTTATTTCTTTTTCTTGAAATGGGAGAATTTTGTTTCCATACCCTGTTTTGAAATCAATTGACGATTTAGTTTTCATTGCTTCCTTGAATCCCCATTTCAACCCCTGCCATTCATTGTCTTTTAAAATTTTCATTGATTCCTTAGCGTGTTTGGGATGTTTTTCAAAGTATTTTAGCTGACCATTCAATCCACGCGCTGTTTTGAATGGTTTTTTAATCTTCGCCCTACGGTATTCCAAATACTCAATTATCAGTTCCCGTATCTCCGGTGTCGCCGCCCAGTAAATCTCGATAGGGCGCTTTCCGCTTGGTAGGGTTTCGGTAAGTAGCGCATAGTGTTTGCTTCCAATTCGTTTTCGATCAGCTGCCGGAATTTCTTTTTCTTTTTTTGGCGCAACTTTTTTTCTTTTTCTTTTTTCAGACTCTAAGGATAAAATATCAGAAGAGGATTGTTCTGGGGTTTCGGGTTTGTGCTGTAGAGAAGGTGTTTCTTTATCCTTATTAATATCTATATCAGAAGATATACTTATATTGGGTAAAATTTCTTTACCGGGTTCCGGCGCTTTTCCGTTAAATTTCTTTACCGGTGGGTCAAGATTTTTTACCGGTAAAGATTTTTTACCCCTTAACTTTTCAACTTTACCAGCTAACGGAGGTGGGGTTATATCCTCTTTTGAGTTCTTATACTTATCCACCACACTCCAATTTATCGAGAACCGATTGAACCACATGCCGTTATACTCTTCTTGTCGCTTTATTATGTAGCCGTATTCAATCAATTTCCTTGTCTTTTCTATTATTGTTGGTTTAGAGGTTCTTAGCCATTTATTTATGAACTTTTTAGAGCCTTTAAATTCCGTTTCATTATCTTGCGAGAATCCAAATATAAGGGCGAATAGCATTAACTCTCTACAGTCGTACAGCCCTAATTTTGAAATCATCCATCCTCTTGTGTTCACAAATGTTTCTTCAAATGGTATGTTCTTTTTCATGATAATTACACTTTTTAGTACCGTTAAAAAATTCAATATGTTCATCTTCGTACAGTCCGTATTTATTAATCTTGTCCCAATTTACAATCATAATATTTGCATAATCTGTGAGGTGATGAAACATCCTGTGTCATCTAATACATAATTTAATTGTAGATTCACCGTTATTTTTCGCCCTGATTGGGTAGTGGTGATTGTGCATTATCATGTCGTCGTCGCCACAAAACAAACAACCGGTTTTACTATCTTCTGTATTTAACAGACTGTATGCGTCCTCGTCTTGTAATTTGCTAAATTTTATTATGCCTAATTTACTTAATGCCAATAAATGCCTATACACTGTATCTGGTTTTAATTTTATTATAGGCAGCAACTCGATAATTTTTAATCGGTCAATGTAGTAATATACTTTACCCTTGATCGTTATCGGTTTTGCCCATGCTTTTGCAGATAATAATACATATAATACCATAATTCTACTAGGTCCGAGTACCCCAATCTCCATCATTGCTTTTTGAAATATACATATTTGTTTCACCATAACCTCATTTTTTAAATAAAAAAAGCCTTGCCGGGCATAAGTAGGAGCAACAAAACAACATGGCAGTTCTTTTACCTACTAGCCCGGCAAGGCTTTGAAAAATTATAGTATTTTTGGAATTTTTGCTCATTTTTGTTCTGTTGCTTTACGGAATGGGGACTGCCAATCCCATTTGAAACACAAAGATAAGACTTTAAAAGTTAAAAATCAAATTCTAATTGAGAAGCAATCGGAATTTTGCATTCACACGATTTTGGTGCTGCTGTTTGCAAATTTTTCCTGTTGTATTTGAAGATTATTTCTTCCATCTGTTGGATTGTGTATTTTATATTCCAAGTCGCATTATACACATTATCCATTCGTAGCAATTTATCTTCAATGCCTCGCATGTAGTTCCAAACATCGGGGAATTTTTTATAAAGCACATAAAACGCTCTTTCACTTTGTTTTGGGCAAAAAGAGCAGCCTGTACGGTCAAAAAACTCATACAACGGATTGACCATGTCAATACTTTTTAAAAGCGCGTCAACGTCAGCCTCACACATTTTCGCTTCAATTAAAGGGAATTTTTGATTACTATCTTTCACTTGTGACCGCTTTAATTCGGAGTATGTATATCCGATATATTGCACTGTGTTTTTAAATTTTTTGCCTTTGATGAAACGCTCAACAGGGCGTACTTTTGCTTCCCTTGTCCAGTAACACGGCTGCAATACCCTAGGGATACCTCTAACCATTCCCTTGTGATTACCCTTTGCAATCTCCCCAAAAACCCAATCCTCAAATGTTTTACGAGGTTTTAAATACGTGATTTTCTTCCCGTACTTTTTCTTAATGTAGTTATCGAATTTCTCTAAATATTCATACATCAAAGGAAACTCGTGCAGTGTGTCTGAAAATATTATATAGTCAACAGGTTTATTTTGCGATAAAAGGAGTTCAACCATTGCGGTGCTGTCTCTTCCCCCTGACAAGAATGCTATGTAAGTCGTATCTGTCATTTTAATCACAAAAATCAAAATTATTTTTGCATCGAATAATGAAACTTTAAATATAGTACTACCGCAACGCGCTGTGAGTAATAAATAAACTACTTAATCACATGCGATTACTCACTAGCCCTCTGAATCATTATTTCCATCAATTGCCTTGCTTCGCCTAGTTTAGCAGACAATTTCATAACGTCGTATTGCCACACCTTTAACTCTTCTCCACAAATTTTTTCTTTCATTTTTTGAATGGATGAAATCTGCTTTTGTAGGTGTTTTGTTTGAATGCTATCTAATACCTGTTGTGCCATTTTCAAATATTTTAGGTTAATATTAAAATTTGTTTTTCAATTCCGTTTTTCAAAATTCTAAAATAAAAATTATTGCTATTTTAGTTTTGAACAATATTTTAAATTAGTCAAGTTCAGTAGTTTTGTTCTTTATAAAGCGGTTTCCCTGTGAACGGGCAAAATTCAGCCCTGATCATCATTTCTTTGTAGCTTTTTGTAAAAGTTTCCTGACCTTTCTTTCATTTTTTACCTCTATACATGCATGGGATCATTAAATGCCTGCCGTCATTACCAAACCAAAATGTTGACGCATTGAACCCCGCTTTTGGATATCCTGTTTCCTCCCTAACCAACTGTTCTACTTCCTCAATTCCCTTCCAATTTTCTTCTATTTTTACTTCCATAATCTCTTTCCGTGTTTAATCACAAAATAAAGTTTATCTTTCTCTGCTCCCCATTCCGGGTTTCCTGTACGTATTTCAATGCCCGCGTGTTTGTATTTGAGTATCTTATCGGTATCGGTGGCTTTGGGATAGCCTAATGTAAGTGTGTTGGTTTTAAATTGCCTTAATGACACTCCGTTAGTTATGTCGTTTGGTGATGCTAATTGGAGATTGCATGCGTGTAAATAAGTACGCCAAAAAGCCTGACTGCGGCGATTGTTATCGTACAAAAGTAACCGCGCACACCAATAGGGTGTTATCTCCCTATAATCTTCCGGTTTTTCTCCTGATGCGGTCATTTCAAACCATTTCTGTTTTAATGATAATTGTAGATTCATACAAAAATTTTTTCCCAGCTAACTACAATTGAAAACCCATCTTCCTCGTTGCCGTCCCAATACCTTATCTGTGGGTTTAGTTTTTCTTTGAGTAGAAAGTCGTAAGTTAATTTAAGCGCGCCCCATCTGTAATTCACTACGTCAGACGGAAATACAGTATTTCCCCATGCCGTGTAAAAGTTTTTGGATAAATGTATTTTGTCCCATAGCTCAATCGGCATATCCATATCTGTTGGGAAAGTCGCTACCACCATTGATGTCTTTCCTTTTTTCGCCTCTGCCTCCAACCTTTCGCTAATATCGGTTACGGCATCCAAAAATATTTCGTTAGCGGTAATTCTCTTTTTCGCCTCTGCCTCCAATTCCCGTCGTTTATTCTCTGCTTTTGCCTGTAACGATAACTCCCGCAATCTCGATAAAGTAGTCATATAATGTGTTTTTGCTATATTTTCAAAATATAAGGATAAAACGTTGTTTTTGAGTTAATTGTTAATTACCATTCATTTAATCATAATTTTTCGTATGCAGTACACTTACGTTAAACGAAAGGTAATTATATAGAGTGTCTCCAATCTTCCCAGTCAATTAAAAATAGCACTATAATTAGTATCGAAAATATTATCATTTCAAAATCACTTCTTAGGTGGCGTCATTTTTTTTACTTCTTTCATAACCAATTTAGCCGCTTCCTTGTTTCCCGCTTCTTTTAAGAGGTAATTGGCGACTAAAAGTATTGAGTGTTTCAGTTCTATCTGATTTTCCGCGGCTGTTGCCAGCCCGATTCTAAGATATTTTTCATCGCCTTCTATCGTTAGGCTTACGTCGTTTTCTTTTGCTATTAAAACAAGTAATGATTTTACGTTATCCATGTATTACCAATTTAGAATAAAAACAGGCAGCCCGAAGACTGCCTTGTGCAAAATATGATTCACAGGTTATCTAGTCTATATAATTTGTATCGCTGTATTAGTGCGATTAATTTGTAAGCGTATGTTTTGCTTGTGGCATATCCCTTTCTTTTTAGCCCGAAAGCAAACGCCTTGTAGTTTTTATATGTGCCCTTGCTTTTTGGGTCGTTGTAGTCCTTTATTAGTGATATATACCTGTCGTTCGTGAGCAAGATAGAATGTGCTCTCCATGAAGCCCACGCTGATTTATAGACAATAAAGAAATCCTTGTGCGTATCATCGTGAAAGTTCATGCAATGCCCTTTTTGGCAATGCTTGGCAAAGCATTTCATACCAAAATGGTTGTTGATTTTTCGAGCCATCTTCGATTTTCCGGCACCAGATTCTAATAACCCCTGTGCTAGAGATATTGATGCGGGCACTCCATACTTTTCTTGTTCTATTGTGGCGATATGCGCAAAGCGCTTAATGTATGCTTTGTCGTTTTTCTCTGATCGCCCCATTGCGATCCAAACCTTGTCCACTTCTCTTTTTTCTTCGTTCTCCGCTCCTTCTTTCCATTTGTCGATCACATCGACAGGGGTGGTATCCGTTTTCACGACTGTCATTTCTCTAGTAGGTTCGACGTTGAATTTCTCAAAGCCGGCACGGGCGAACTTGCTTGCTGCTTCTTTGAGTGGCTGTAGGAATATCCATCCCACAATTAATAACAAAATAATTCTTCCAATCCATTTCATGATTCAATTTTTTTTAGTTAATTGTTTTAATTTAAGTACTTCCTTTTCTTTTACCTTTTCTTTCTCCCCAATTTGGGGCGTACCGAACTCCTTGGCGATCATAAGACCGCATTTTCGTTCCACGTATCCTCCTCCCTTTTCCAAGGCTTCGCCAAATTTTCGTACTAGTCCTGCAAACGCCATTCCAGTGGATACGCCTACTAATCCCACTAAAACTACTGGTGATTTTTTCATAAGTAAATATTAAATAAAAACAAATGTATGTTTATTTCTATTCAATATCAATTCTTTAACAACTCGTTAACTAATAGCAAGCTATTTTATTGAAATTTGTGAAGCCGTATTTAGAATTGAGGCAAATAAATGCTTGTTCGGGTGGTGAATATTGAAATGAGTGAGTTTGGGCAAATGCATTAAAACCAATTAACGATCCATTCATCATTGTCGTTTGGTTTGGCATTGAGGCCGAATGGTAGTGCCCCATTAAGTTGAAGTCTGCCTTTCTTGTTTTATCCCATCCAGCCTGCTTTTTGTTTAATGAGATAGTGATACCTCCAATCCCATTAATATATCTTATTTGTTGGCCGTGGTAAAACCTAATTACTTTGCCCATTATTTCGTAATATCCAATTGCTGCTTCCGGCACATAGAACTCGATATTTTTATGCGTTAAGCTGTTTTGCAGTGCTTGGTAAACGCCTGTCTCCAAAGATGTCTGCATTTCGTTAGCATATCTTAGTTTTTTTGTGGTCCGCGAGTGGTTCCCCCTAGAGCATAAAACAACCATTCTTTTTATTTTGCTGTTATCGTACACGTATTCTAAGACCTGCTGGATCATGTCTTTTGCGGCAATGGTCGCCATGACAGGGGTCATTGAATTTGTCTCAACCCCCTCCGGGTGTATCCAGCCCGAGAAAAAGTCTCCGCCTAAGTGGACTACCACTTCGTTCACATGCGCGTCTTTTCTTGCGGATTTTATAAGTTTTACAGTGTTTCTGGCCAATATTGTCGCTCTTTCTTTTGCTATCTCGTAATTGTATTTGTTTAACCCGTTGGTTTGTCCGCTCGTTACCACTTCGTCTATGTGCCAGTCACTGTATTGTATTATAGGGACGGACGTAGATTCTTTTCCGTTTTTTTCTGTTTGTACAATTGGATTTGGTGGAGGTGATGATACAATTGACGTGACTGCGTTGTATGCGTCTATTTTCGTTCTAAGAAGCTCTAATGTCTCTTTATACTTACCTGTTACTGATTTTAATTTTCCCCGTAATTCCGCCATTTTCATATCTACGTCGATCATTTCGCGCGGGGTTATTGCCTTGCCTTTTCGGATCAAACTCATATCCTCTTCCGTGAGGGTTTTTATTATGTCAACGTGTTTTTTTAAATGAATAGGTAGGCGGCTTCTGAATTGGTGTTTGCTCATACTGTGTTTTTTGTTAAAATGCAAATATACGGAAAAAAATATACAATAAAAAATAATTGTTGCATATATAGTGAAAACAGGTTAAGTTTGCATTTTATTAACAAAATAACACAGCAATGCCAGAAGATATTATTAAAATTGGTGATAATGAAGTAGCGAGAGAGGATTTCTTTTCAGCACTTGGAGAAGTTAGCGGGGGAAAGTTAACACAAGATAATTTTGAAAATGTGCTTGGGCTTGATGATAAGTACAACGAGCTTCAAGCAAAATACAGCGACTTAGAAGCTAAATCGAATGTAAGTCCATTTTTTGATGAATTTGCTTCTACTGTAAATGAAATGAGGAAAAACGGCAAGTCTCCGAGCGATATAGCTTTGTTTGCAAAGATTCAAGATGCTAATCTGGAGAAGATGAGTCCAAAAGAGGTCATCAGGCTTTCAAAGCAAATTGATTATCCGGGGTTGACGAATGCAGAAATTAATGCGTTAATGGACGAAGAATACAAAATGCTTGGAGAAGAAGACGAGGGGTATGATCCAAAGGCAAATATGCTTGCCCAAGCAAACATGAAAATACACGCTAAGGAAGCGTTGAAGAAGTTGAGTGAAATGAGAGTTGACCTTACAAAAAATCCGATTGCCGCGCAAAAGCAGCAACAACAAGAACAACTCGCCAAGGCAACTGAATTTTGGGGGGAAACGGTTGGTAAATTAAAATCCGACCCATTTTCCTTCGCCACAGAGGTTGACAAGGGCGTTGAATATAAATTTGATTTTGATTTTGAAAAGCACAAGGACCCGAAGAGGGAGGATTACGTGTTTAATTCCGTAATACAATCCGCGCTAGCGAAAGGTTATCCCACTAATGAAGCGGGGCTTCAACAAATAAAGGCTGATCTTGCGTATGCACGACAGATTGCTTATGGAGATTTAATACGGGCTGCGATGGTTAAGGACATGCACGCATCACTAATGGAACAAATAGTGAAACAAGAGAGTGGCGGGCATGTAGTTACCGACACCCCGCCAAACACGGGAGAGAAGAAAATAAATAGGAGTAACGGTCTTGTGTGAATTACTAACTAAAAATATAAATTATGCCTTATAATATTGCTCCCGGGTCGTTGCACCCGAATTTAGTAGAGCCTACAAATGGCTTTGCCAATCAAGCCCAAGTAAGCACACTGTACGATCGCCCACAGGAAGAGTTTGCTTCCGTATTGAAAAGCCATTCCGTCTATACAGGTTTTACGGCCATGTTGAAGATGATGGGAAAGAGTTTTTCATGGACGAAACGGAAAATCGGGCATTATGAAGCGCCAATGGAAGATGACGCGTTGTACGTCGGCTCTTTCACCGGTGGCGCTGCTGCTGGCGATAATGCCGTAATCACCTTACACGCAGACAGTATGTATGACACAGAGGCGAGTATAAATGGCACTGCCGCGCAAGGTAGTTATCCAACTCGCGATATGGTTGTTGAGTTTAAGAATGGAGTGCAAGCACTTATCCTTAGTAAAGATGTTTCTGTCACTCCACACACAATTACGGTGCGTCCTCTTAATAGTGACGTATTATCAACTGCGATTACCGCCGGCGAAAAATATATGATCACCACGACGCTGATGGCAGAAGGTTCTGCTTTGCCGCCTACCGTATTGCCTCGTTACATCAAATGGAACAACACATTTGGTATTACCAAGGAAGCGTGGGGAGGAACTGTGACGGAAGGCGCGAATGAGGTCTATCAAGCCGTAGAAGGTCAAAACGGCGCAAGCATTTATGTTGCGCTTGACGCAAGGATGCTTTCTCGCCTTGAAAAGAAACGTGATGGTTTGTTGTTGTTTGGAAAACAAAGTACCAACATAAAAGAGTATAACGAAATGCTTAAGGTTGACATCCCACTTCGTGGCACAGTTGGTTTTGCCAACTTCGCGCAAGCGTATGGGCACCAAGACACTTATGCATTGAACAACTATACTTTGCCTGATCTCGACGATGTTATTAATATATTCGATTCAGAGCGTGTGAGCGGAAATGCGGAGTTAATCTCTTTAGACGGTAATGTTATCCATGCAGATCGACAAAATGCGTTTACAAACACCCTTACGGCAAATATGGACGTGTTTGTGAACAAGTACTTGCCGGACTTGAAGCAATATCAAGCAGAGCAATTTGATGTTGACCGTTCAAATGCTTTTGCAATGAGCCTTGGCTTCTACGGTTTCAGTAAAGGCGGTTATTCCATGATTTGGAAGAAATTGCCGGCTTTCTCTGCTAAATACGGAGGCGCTGTTAATGCAAATTACAAGTATCCTAAAATGAGTATCATCTATCCAACTTCTGACGTGAACGTCGAAGGAGGTGGAACACGCCCAATGGTTGGATATGCTTATAAGACAGGTGCCAAGTTCGGTATCCCTGATAGGGACGTTGTGTTTGGTTCTGTTGAAGGTGTCGGTAGTGGCGCCGTGAAGGCTGCTCACGCATACGACATCATCCAGAAAGGACTTGTCAGCGAGATCGCCGGTTTCTGGGCGACTGCTAACAGGATTGTAGTACAAACGGCTGTGTGATTCTACTAGAGGTGGTGCTGATTTAGCGCCGCCTCTTATTTTATATTAAAAAACATTATACAATGATTGAAGTTACCGGATATTTTGATGGAGAACCAAGAAAGGATTTTTTGATTACTCCGCAGCAAGCGTTAGAGGCGTTCGACATGGAATTGCCTAAAGAAAAAACTTATTTTAAAGTCCTTGATGGTAGGAAAAGCAGGGATAGTAATGGCAAGTTGATTGCGCCCCCGACAAAGTCGCTTATGAAGAAATTCAGCGGGGTGACAAAAGAAGGACATACTATCCAGTTCGTGTTTTATGATCGTAAATTTACGGACAAGAACGGAAATGTTCAATTCCATCCAAGAAAAGAAACATATATTAGAGATACCATGCTCGTTTTTGGCGACGACAAAATCGAACAAAAAGTATTTCTAATGCTTCACCCTGAAAACGCTGGAAGTCCTATTGCTAGTGAAAATCCTTATTTTTATACATGGGACAAAGAAGCCGTTAATAGAAAGATTGTTGACGCGCAAAGGAAAGCCGCAATGCTTGTCACTAAAATTGCTACAATCGAAAATGAATTTGAAGTTAGGCGACTTGCTGCCTCACTATACAAAGAAGGACGACCTCTTATCCCGAATGCAGGCACCGAAGAGTTATGGACAGTTAAGTCTTCATTGATTTCTCTTGCCTCAAAAGATTATGAAACTGTTTCCAATGCTTTCGACGGCAAAGAAGCGGCTGTTCGGGGGGCGCTTGGGATATTGACAGATACCGGTGTTATTAAAAGCAACACTTCCGCACATGGCACAACTTTCGTTCTTGGAAATGCCATTATTGGGAAAGCGTCTAAAGCGCAACTTCCGTTCGAGGCGTTGTTTACGAATGTAACATCTGATCCGGAATTGTTGAAAGTTGTTTTATCTGCCTATAATAAGGTGGCTGGCATAACGGAGAAGGTGATTGCAGACAATAACACAGAAACAGATGTTGCTAAAGCAGTGTATGACGCAGTGCAAAAAGGGCTTGTGGGGTTTGTTGATGGGAAAACAGTTCTCTTGACAGACGGCGAGCCGGTAGGAACATTGGTTGCCAACGCAGATGAAGAAACATGGGTTGATGATTTGGTTGCCTTAATTCCAAATTCAAATATTACAAAAGGTAAATTCTTTAAACACTACAATAATGACGTGGCATAAAGACCTAAAGATTACATTCGACAACACAAAAGCCGTCCCGGAGATCCAAATGAGTTTCGAGATGGATATTCCCGATACAACAAATTATTACGATTTGTTTATCAAGATAGATGTTGGGGGTGTTAATTTTAAGGATTTTGGGGCTAATGCCGATATGCGAATACAGAACACCCATGCTGTCGGCGCGTTACACGCAGAGGATCATACGTTCTTTTACAATATAATCACTGTTGGCGGCAAGCAACTGAAAGGAACGTATAGGATAGAGATTAAGGGTGTTGGTGATGACGGGGTGACGGATACTGCGATAGTTACTTATGCCTATGATCCAGACCATGTTGGCGATCTTTCGTATGTGGTGAAAGACCTTGTGGTTGTCCCGCAGTGGACTTGTGAGTTAAACTGCAACCAGCAGAAAATAAATGTATCAGACCAATTTGTTGGGGTCAACAAAAAGGTACATATCAAGTATCCCTCCTTAAATGGGGTGTCGGAGCACGCTGATGAAGACAAAACAACACTTCCTTTTGACATTACTCCTGCTCTGTTGAACGCGGCGTATGAGTTTGAGATTAGTGGTGTAGTTGTCTTTGACAATACAGCTATCGAGGAAAGGTATAATGCCTACGATAAAAAAGTTATTAACACAACTGAATGTGATGGCGGTGCGCTTTGTGAGATTAGTGAGTGTGTGTTAAAACAAATTGATTGCGGGTTGTCGGATAACGGAGGGTGTTCAAGTACAAAACTTTCACGGCTCACTACGTTACTGACAGCATATAATATTGCAAAGAATTGTGATGCAACTAAGGCAAGTGAGTATTTTGCCCAAATAAGGGAACTTACAGGGTGCGGTTGCGAAACATGCGAAATAAAGACTAAGACATGGTAGATGTAGAAGAAGTCTATAAATTATGTGTTGAGGGGCTGTTGGAAGATAGTAGAGAAGGTTATATTGATAACGATCAATTTAACCGGATAAGTGTTTTAGCAGAAGGAATGTTGTTCCGTTACTTTATTTCGTTGCCAGATAATAGAGATAAATCGTCTGCCCTTGGTGTGTTTAGGAAACAGTCAGACATTGTAGATGGTAAATTGCCGGCTGATTTCAGGCATAGAATAACGACTCATGTGGGGAAAGTTGGTGACAACGGGGTGGAATTTGTGTTTGCCCGTGAATACGTGGACAACGAGGTGAGTGTGACGGAAGAGAACTCTATCAGGGGTAGTTCTGATAGTAAATTTAGGGTTCAGATTGTCGGTAAAAATATAAAAGTTTACCCTACTAACTATGATGGCGTGATTAGGCTTGTGTATTATCGCAACCCCGATTACGCCAATAGGGTAGTTGAGTATGATGCAGGTAATGACGTATATAATTACGACCCGGCAAGTTCAAAGCATTATGAATGGAATGATTTTGTACGCGATAAACTTGTTTCATTCATTTTGTATTTTCTAGGAGTAGAGGTCAGGGATCCAAGTATTATCAACTTCCTTAAAGCTATTGCATGACAAGAAAAACAATAGTCGATTTAGTACATATATGGGCTTGCGGGGGAAAGCTCGGCGAGGATTGTGATGTGTGGCGTGTTGATGTAGATGCCTACTTCCCTATTGCACTTACGGCAGCTATCGAAGAAAGGAATAAGTATAATAAACAACAAGCTAGGGTAGATTATCGGTTGAAGGGATATGGCGTTGAGGAAGATATAGGTATTACGGAAGATGCGGAGATTAGCGATGGTGATGATGTAAGTAAATACTCAAAAATAGCAAGTGATGATATTGTTATCGTGAGTAAATCGGACTCGAAATACATGAAAGGGATTGATCATGGATACGTGAGTAGTGGGAAGATCCATATAAATTTGTGTGTTCCAAAGAAAGTTACGATAACCGGTACGCTTACTGCTGGTGCTATTGGAGATGATATGGACATTCCTTTGTCCGGCGATATATTGGACCTTACGGTTGAAAAAATGAAAGAACATTTTCTTGGGCAGCGAAAACTGCCGATTGACAGGATAAGCGACGAAGATGAAAGTTGATACTATAAAAACTGTCGTAGAAGATATAATGCTCTCGGAGAATATTCCCCGTGAGCAATTTGCGCGTATATTAAGGATAACGCACCGCGTATTGAACGAGTTGAAGTTTAGAGTCGATGTAAGTCGTGAGGTGAAAGAGTTCACAATATCGGGCGCGCTTACTGTAAAACTTCCGGACAAAGCAATTGATGTGGGGCGTGTGAAAATCGGAGATAAAGAGATAACTCCGATGGAAGAGGATTTTGTGGCAGACAATTTATGCGCTACTCCGATACCAACCGCAGAGCCTGTCACTGTTTTTTGTGGGGGTATTGTGGAGGAAAATGTAGAAGGGGGGTATAGTTACGACAAAGGCGCCGGTGTTATTAGGTTCAACTCTTCAAGTGCGAACGTAGGCGACAAAGTGTTAATTTCTTATTCTGTCATGGATGGTGGAGAGAGATATGTAAGGCTAGATGCTTACGATATGGTACGTGCTTTAGTGCTTTACAAGTTCTTTTCTAATAAGAAGAGTAAGCAAGTAACGTATTGGCAAGAATTTAAGATGTACCGTGACATGTTTGAGGCTGAAAATAAAAAAATAGACGCGTTAGATTTAATTATGGCAATTGCATGAAAGATGTTAAAATCCTTACCGGTGGCGTTGATGGCGAAACTCCTTTACATTACGTCAAGGAAGGAGATGTTATTTTTAGCCAAAATACAATTAGTTATAACGGGATCCGCATACCATATTTTTCACAGAAAGAAGTTGCTTGGCGTGCAGGGCAAGAACCTACCAATGGATATTCAATAAAAGAGATAGTCGAAGACAAGCAAAATAATAGAGCTATTTTGTTTGTCGATGTGTATGGAGGCATTAGGATACAGGGAATAGCTTCTTATTCGGGTGGTGTCATTGAGTGGATTATACCGCCTATATCATGGGGAGTCAGTCATTCACGACCGATTTATTTACACCAAGGTAACAATAGTAGTGTTGTTATTGACGGCAAATATCTTATTTGGACTAACGGGTTCATAAGTCAGTTTTCGGGCGATATATATGGGGGTAGGACGCGAAAGATTGATCTAAATAAAGCTAACATGAATGGCAAACGAGGTGAGTACCGTATGCTTGTCTCCGAACAATCTTTTGTTAATAACTCAACATTTAGCTTAACAGTTACTAACTTGCTTACCAATACTGTTATTACGCCAACGACAGTAATACAAACCAATACTGGTAATCAAACAGCGGATACCGCTTCCCTTATAGCTGCTCTTGCGGGGTACAACATAACAGCTACTGAAAAAGACGGTGTTTTCACTATTACGAGCAATGCCAATGATTTGTATGTAAGGATAGAAAATAATAGTGCCGTTGGCATTAAGTTTTATCCTGTTAACCACTATCCGCTTGATATGGATAGTAAGGTTTTGGACGAGATGTTTGCACTTGCTAATAAACCTCCTTTGCAGCGCCCAATTCCTAAATACGTAAGGTCTGCTGTAATTAAAGATCAGAACTTATTTGGCAAGTCTTTCCGTTTCATGTATCGATATATTTACGACGATGGCAGTATGAGTGCGTTTAGCCCAATAAGCCATGTGCCAACTAATTTTACGCAAAGAGGGTATGATGTATCTACGTTAAACGAAGATGTGTGGGATTATATAAAGGTGGGGATAAAAGTGTATGATATGCGCTCCGTCATTAGGAAGGTAGAGGTGGCGTTTAATTGGGGGGGTGCCAATGGCGTGTGGCGTAGTTTTGGGGTGTTTGACGTAGAAGACTTGGGGTTCTATGATGTTTCAGTAGAGTTTAAGAATAATGGCACCTATTCTGTTATCCCGTCAGACACTTTCTCCGCTAAAGACACACAGGCGTTTAAAAATTACGACCACGTACCTATCGCTTCGTTGGCGGTTTCTACTGTCATTGATAAAGACGGTAAGACCGCCGTTGTTTTACTTGGTAATAAGATAAGGTATGATTCGCCAAAAGTTGACGCAACAATTGACATAGTAAAGATAACAGGAGTTGTCGATACAAGTCTCGAACAATCTTCTGAAAACAAAGGATTAAAAGCTGGTGGCATTTATCGTGTTGCTGTTATTCATGGGGATGGGATGGGGCGTACTTGCTCCCCATCTGTAATAAAGACGGTAGTTATCCCATATGGCGACCAAATTGGGATGAATAATCATTTAGTCCATGCCCTTCATGTGACGATAAACAGCGATCCACCTCAATGGGCTGATTGGGCTAGGATTGTAATTAGTGAGAATCAAAACCAATTTGAGTATATTCAGTATTACGCGCATACATCGAAAAATGCACATATAGACGCTACCGGCAATGTTGACCTTACCGGAGGTGATTACGGCGAGTTGGGATTGCTCAATAGCATTGAGTGGAAGGAACACAGAGAAGACGGCAATTATTTGATGTTTAACGACGCAATGGACACAGCGCGTTTCCTTGATTTTACAGGAGACTACAAAACACAATTAATACTTGGCGGGGGGGTAGTCCAATCCGAACTAAGAGAGTGGAATTTTCGTGTTATTGGGAAATCATGGGATAGCGGGTCTTCCTCAAACGGGTTTAGCTTGTTGGTGGATAGGAAAGATAAAGATATGACTACCTTGAATGCTGGTGGCATGTTTGAAGTTTATAAGAAAAAAGATGTGTTTGACGGAGTTTATTACGAGATAGGGTTTAAAACAGATATTACTAGCGGCGCTTATGGGGGGCGAATGGACACGGATGGGTTTGGAGATACTTATATTAGGATCATTGAAAAAGCTGCTAATGGTTACACTTTGAGAGGTGTTGAGTCGAAATCGTTGTATGGCAATGATAGTGACGACGGTGATATTGGGCGCGGACACGCTATCTACGAAAACGGGCAAATCAGCGCTATTAATATGATTAGGATGTCCGGGATGTACGGGGATGGCATCGATAATGGGTTGCCTTCGTTCACAGGCGTTGGGGACTTATTCATAGATAAAGAATACGGCGCGATCACAGGTGCCACGCAAATAGGTAGTGTGCTGCTGGTCGTCGCGCAAAGATATTCCCAAGGGTTTTATATAGGGCAATCCGCTATTCTTACGCGAACGGGTATGAGCTTACAGGCTAACGCAGAGAGTTTGTTGTCGAGGGCGAATGAATATGCCATTGCATTTGGAGCTCCGGTTGGGGGCATCAAAAATACCGGTCATTTTGTGTTTGGTTTTGACAATATCACCAATACATTTTGGTCTTATAATACAGGAAATGGTTTTAGGGATATAAGTTACGGTATGCCTATTGTCAACGAAGTAAAGTTTGTATTTACAGGGTATTCTCCTAAAGATAAGATAGTGTATTTTTCGTTGGTAGGCAGCAAGGGTAGCGTTGATAAAGTTATTGGATATAATGTTAGATATAAGAAATGGGAGGGCTATTTTTGGATAGAGAACCGTCCTAAAGTGTTTGGGGAAGTAGGCAATGATATGCTTGTTTGTCCGTCGATTAGGATAAATAATAGGTCTAAATTGTTTATCCAATATAAGGCGACTGATAGAGCAAACAAAATGTTTGACATTTACAACGAAAAAAGCGAAATTTGGTGTGTAGTAAATAAAAACCCGTTTGACGATAAAGAATTGTTGGATGTTGGTATTCATGGATTGGGTGATTGGGTTGTTGCGGAAATTTATACAATAAGAAACGGGGGAAAACTAATAACAAAAGAAGTTAATAGTAAGCAAATATATTCTACTAAGTACGTTCCTGTCATGAGAGACATGGGAGATAAGCGGTCTGAATTTGACGGGGGGAATCCCGCCGAAACGACTGCAAAAAGATTAAGGGGAGGGAACAAGATGGTTGGTGATGTGTTTGTTATTAAGTTAGTGAATGCGTCTCCAAATGTAACTGATAGTATTATTTCAATAAAAACAAAAACAGATGCCACCTGAAATAGGACTAGATATAGCAAAACTTGGGATTAATGCCGGTGGTAAGATCGCCGGTCTTCTTGGTATGGGGATATTAATGAATAACCGCCCCCAATATGAAATACCTGATGCGGCGAGGGCTAAGCTTGCTTTAGCAAAATCGATGGTCACGCAAAACGTGGCACCTATTGACGTTGCTCGCGAGAACGCTGACTTGGCTTTAGCGAATGCGGTCAAGGCTTCTAGCAACGATGGTTTGTTGCCTTCTTTACTTGCTTCGAGGTATAAAACGGGTAGGGATTTAGCTGCGCAAGAATCGCAAATAATAGATAGTCGCATGGGTACATACATGGGCGCTCTTGACAAGTATTCTCAATTCGAGGACCAGAAATGGCAGATGAATGAATTTGCGCCTTATCAGGAAAAGATGAACTTATTTACTTCAATGGTGTCAAATAATTTCATAAAATGAGGGTAGGCACACAACAAGGAGTTACTTTACAGAGATTTAATATAAACCCTCTTGATACAACAGACATCAAGAAGTCTATTGAGACGTATAAGGTCAGGAAGAAATTGAAAGATAAAGAAAGGAAAGCTGCAAATGCCAAGTTGGAGGAGGAAACTAAATGGGCTACCGAACAATGGGGGAATGATTGGCGTAATGTTGGCAGACAGCGCATGAAAGATGTTGGTGTGGAAGCGATAATGAATGGAATGGATTATCACGATCCATCTAATAAGTATGGTGCTGAATGGGAGAGACTTAAAAGGGAGGATGATGTGCTTGCCGGTATTCAGAAATCAATTAATGATACATGGAAGATAATGCAAACAAAGGCGTTATCGGCTAAGGAAGGCGAGATACTCAACAAAAAACAGATTATTAATTTTTTTCAGAATGCCGATCCGCGCACTTGGGATTTGACAAAGGTGCCTGCGATTAAATACAAGGATGCACATGTAGATTTGGCTGCTGCAATGTCTGGCATTGCATCCAAGGTGCCGAAAGGGCGCACAATTGAAGAGACGGCTGAACTTTATCAGCAGATGGGGGGTATAGGAGTGTTGGACGCTGCTTCGCAAGACAAAGCAATGCAAACTTATGGCTCTCTGTCCGAAAAACAACAAAAGTGGTATAAAAATATGGGATCCATTTACGGTATGAATGGGTTTGATTATTATATGGTTGATGCAATTCACGCTTTAAAAGGAGATAAAGGCGTTGGTGAGGTGATTGATGTAGGTAAGTTCGATAGCCCAAAGGAATTGAAATCTTGGTTAAATGCGCACGCAGCAGCTATACAGAGTGAGGTCGTGCGTGCTCATAAGTCAGGCAAGTCCTCTTTTGGCGATCCTTCAATGGGTGTAAACGAACTTATTGACGCAGCATACAAGGAATATCTCCCTCAATGGAAGAAAGCGCATTATTGGAAAACACATACCAAGACCAGAACGGGATCGTCTGGTGGAGGGAAAAGCGGATCAGAAATAAAAGGCTGGGATAATTTTTATGCAGCCGTCAAAGGCAAGTTAGGACAGGCCAAGCAAAAACAAGCGAATGATTGGCTTGTAGCGCAAGGGAAAGCAACGAACCGTAGATTTGCATTAAGGGGTGGCAATATCGTAGAAATAAGAAGCGGTGGAAAGAATAAGTGGACGGGGCAAGCTAACCCAGATATAGAAAATATATTTGATTCTGAACAGGCTATTAGAGCACTTTATACAAAAGTGTTTACTGCCGGTGATAATTTTTTCCAACCAACTGATGATACTGCTGTCGCCCCAAAAACAACTTTAGATGACATTTTAAAGTAACGACATGATAGACCCTAAAGATTTATATAATGTGCTTGCTGATAACGGTCTTACCGGGAAAACAACATTTGAAGAGTTCTCGCAAAACATACAAGACGCTAAATACGCGAAAGGTGTGTACAAAATACTTGCTGACAATGGACTCTCGGGGTCTGTTGATGAAGAAACATTCCTCAAAGAAATATCCCCTGTAAAAAAAAAAGAATTTGCCATTGGATTGCCGGATTTTTCGGCTGTACAGGATAATTACCTATCTACTGCCGATTCCGGCATAAAAAACAAAATAGCCGCTGACATTGCTACCGAACAAAGAGCCAAGGAAATTCTTGAAAGTGACATTCTTGACACCGATCCAATTGATTATTTTAATAAAAAACACGAAATAACCAATGTTCAAAAGCGTAGATTGGAGAAAAAGACAGGGTTTGAATGGTGGCATGAGAACGACGTACCGGAAGTAGATGGTGAACAATCAACGCTTCGCCAGTACCGGCGCGAAATAGATGCTCATATAGATTATTTGGCGGACGTAGAGAGAGCCGACAAAGGGCTTACATGGGAACTATCGAAAAAGTACGGCGAGAATTTCATTGAAGATCGCATTTCTGTTGCTAAAGAGCTTGATTCGTTAGTTAAAGAGCATGAAAAGAGAATCGCTGCTAACGACAGGGAAGGCGCTAATGAAATAGTGGAAAAGTTCAACAAGTTAAAAGATGACAACAAAGACTTGCTCGAAGATGATAATATTGCGAAACTGCTTGGCATTAAAAAGAGGTACAATGACGTACTTACTGAATATAAGGGGCTTGACAAACAAAAGAGGTTTACCAGACTAAAAGAGATTATCGAGCTAAGGGATAAAGAAAGTGCTAAAAAATCAAAGGGGTTCTTGCCAACACTCGTGAGGTCTGCTATTACGTCAGGTAGTAAAGGTGCTGTTGGGTTTTTACAAATGATTACCCCGGGGGAACTTTCCGATTATCTTTCCCTTGTTAATGAAAATACAGATTTTAAGTCTGAAAAGTTGCTACTTGCAGATGAAGACAAAAGAGCTTTGTTCCCCGTCGGACACTCATTTAATGGGATAGAAGTTGATGAAGATGGGAGCGCATGGAAAGACGGTAAACCAATTCAAGTAAGCGTTAAGCAAATAAAAGAGATAAGAGAGAAAGGGGAACAGTATAGTAAGGTCAATACAAAAAGTATTTCTCCCAAGTCTGCCGTGATGCTTGGGAATTTGATTGCCCAAATATTTCTCACTAAAGGCGCTGCGAAAAATATTCCGGGCAAGATGGCAGGTAATATCGCCCTTACCGGCGTTGGCGCTGCCATGCAGTATAGCGATTACTACCAAGAAGCATTAAAAGCAACTGATAATGACGAAGAGGCTTCTCGTTTATTTGCTCTTATTGCTTCATTGAAGACTGGTGCAATCGAAAATATAGGGGGTGTGGAATTGAAAGCAGCTGGTATTGCCGATGAAGTGTTCACGAAGTCTTTAAAGGACAATATAAAAAAGATAGTTGGTCAAGAAACTACTAAGAAGAAAGTGGTTGAGATGTTGAAGGATTGGACCACGCATGGTTTAAAGAGTGGGATAGGGGAGAGCGGCGAGGAATTGGTGGAGGATTTTTCTGATTTTGTAGAAAGGTATGCTTTTAACGAGATAGGGGGTTATGAGTTTGATAATTCTCTTACTGCCTCCCAATTGGCGGAAGATGCGGCACTTGGGTTTATTGGAGGTCACGTCGCACACATACCTTCTTCTATTAAATCCGGATTTGGTGCACATGGATCGAGTGTACTTGGGGCTATAAACGCCAAGGAAACCTTTAACAAGAAGTTTCCTGAAATGGTTGAAAATGGGGATATAGAAGTTCCTGTCACCACTACTAAAGAGAATTTTGTAAGTGATGTGTTGAGTGCTGTTGAGCAGACTTCGCAACAAGTGAATGAAATAGAGACCGATGACAAAGAGGGGCTTGCTTCTTTATTGTTTCAGCGCTCAATGGCAATGAATAATCAGAAAAGGGCTATCAAGTCCGGGCACTCGCAAGTAATTATAGATAAGAACGAACAAGAAATTGCTGCTATTGATAAAGCGATTGATGGCATGGTTAAGACCGTACCCCCCGAAAAGACAAAAGCGGTTGAAGAAAACGCGCAAACTGTAAAAGCGGACGACAATGCACAACCAGCAGACAAAGTAGTGCAGTCCACGGATGGTAGTGCGCAGCTAACTGACGAAACAAAGCAACCTACAAAAGGTGAGCCTGACGCGAAGGAAGTTATTAGCAATGCAGTAGCTAAAGTGGCTGAAACGTCCAAGGATCCGAACTTCAAAGAAAAGGCAAAGAAACTTACTGTTGACGAAGTGCTAAAGATAGGGCAGGAGGCAATGTTCGGGGGGATAAGAAAAGCAAAAGAAATAGCGAGGTCGCTGAAAGGTATTGTTAGTTCAAAAGAAGATGCCGCGCAAACATTGAAAGAGGGGTCTGAAACCTTTGAAGACATGAAGTCTAAAACTGCAAATTATCAAAAGTTTAGATTTAAACAGTTTTTTGCTAAAGTAACGAACCCGGGAGCTGAAAGTGGGAATGTAAGTGATTTTATTGCGAACTTATTTATTAATGGTGCCCGGTTAAACAAGGAATCGTATTTAAAAAATGCGGGCGATAAAAACACACTTTCTGATGCAAATTCTGTTTTAAGGACAAATGCTAAAAAATACGTAGCAGAAGATGGAGGTGACAACATGGACGATTTCGCCCAATTGCTTGTCGATGAATTTGGCATAGACGAGCAAGAAGCGATGAATGCCGTGCAGGAATTTATGTCCGACAATCCTAACGTCAATGATTACGTTCGTGGAAGGATAGAAGAACTATTGCCGGAAGTTAATGATATTTCGCAAGAAGAGAAACAGTTTATTCTTGACCAATCAAATAAAATGACTTGGATCGACAGCGGAGAAAATGACATATCGAAAGAAGACGCTGTTGCGCTTTACAATCATATCACGCAAGGAGTTAAGGAAACTTCTGATGTGAATGCCGCTACCAAAGCGCAAGAAAAAGCTGGTAGAGAAACAAACGAGAGAGGATATACCGGTAATTCAGTAAAAAAAGCGAAAGATTCCTACCCTATTTTAGCCATAATAGCTAAACAAAACAAAAGAGAGTATAAAAGGTTGTCCACTGACGCACTCGCCAAAGAAGCACAAAAAGAGATTGACGAAAAAGGTATGGACGCTTCTGTTATTGCGTATAGCTCAAATAACGATTTAAGAGCTAATTCCATTCCTTATGTTCAGATGATGCGGCAATTATTATTGGTCGGGTTGTCAAGTAAAATGAATAATTTACTTGACGCCGAACAAACGCCGGAGACTAGGAAAGAAATGGCTAAGTTACAGGTGTCAATAAATACTTTGTTGGACGCAACTTCTCAACTTGGCACGATCACGGGGCAGGGAAGCGCGATGTTGATGTGGACGACAATGCACCCTAAGAATGTGGTTGGCATGATAGATTACCGGATAGAAAGCTTGAATAAAAAGATTTTAGCGCTTAATGGCGATGAAAATGCTTTAAAGGACTTGCAGGAACAGATATTGTCGTTAAAATCTGTTGTTGTTGATATGACTTTAGAGAGCAGAGAGCTAAAAGATGCAATTGCTGAATTGATTGCACGTCGGGGGAAGGGGAAAACGACAAAGAGAGTTTCTAAAAACGAAAAACGCATTGCCAAGGCAAATAAATTAATAGACGAGGCTTGGACGGAATTTAGAGAGAACTATGGGCTTAATGCAGGTATAAACCCCGCGCAATTAAAAGTCGTTGTTAAACTCACCCGTGGGTACGTGCTTAAAGGTATTGTGAAAATAGACACTATATATAACGAGATAGCCGAAAAGATCAAGGGGTTTGGCATTGACTTGTCTGAAAAAGACCTTGGCGCTATTAAAGACGAAATAACAAAAGAAATACAAAGTGCTACCGGACTATCGGTTGACAAAGTGCTAAAAGCGGTCAAAGAAGGCAACCTGAATGAGGTTGCTCCTGATATTGCCGAAGAAGTGAAAGAAGAAGTGAAAAAAGCCGCTAAGAAAGTGTCTGAAAGTAAGGAGATTGAGAAAAAGCGCAAACAGATGGCGAAAACCATATCTAGTATGCAGTCATTTGTAAAAAAAGAGAGAAAGGCAAAGAAGGCATTGGATAAAATAACGGGGCTTATTGGAGACGGTGTGTTTGAGGATAATGAATTATTGAGTGGGTTATATACTACTCTTGGACTTGTTAGACCTTTGTCTGACGAAGTGAAAGCTGATTTAGAGCAAAAAGTTAAGTGGCTGCATGAAACAGATGGGACTTTGAAAAATATAATAAGCGCGGCGATTGCTAAGGAAATTGATTTTCATATCGGGTCTGATGCTTCTATGGTGCAAAAGTTCATGGATTTAACTACAGGTGTGTTTTATGCCAATGTCCTTGCAGGGTATATGACACACGCAGTGAATCTTAGTAGTGCAATTGCAAATTACGCAATTGATAGGGTATTTACTTTGCCAATTGCGTCTGCATTAAAAGGTTCCAATGTGAAAGTCGATAGGACAGGTGCTAGAAGGTCGTTAACATTTAAGCGGTTTGCTGATGCATGGAATAAAGCCGTCGTAACTTTTAGCAAAGGCGAGGTAAATTCAAAATATGTCGAGTCTCTTTCGTCGTCTTCTCGTATCAAATTGCCGTACTTGGAGAAGAAGGTTTGGGAGAAAGGGGTTATGGGTAAATATCCGTCAATTCTCAAATATGTTGGGCGCGCGCTTGCCGCGGAAGATCAGTTCGTAAGGGATTTTGCCTTTTCAGGATTTGTTATTGATGAACTGTCTAAGAAACTAAAGACAAGGAAGGAGGTAATAGATGCCTATATAGGGGCAAACCTTACGCCAGACCAATTGTCAGAGGTGAATAAGCGGCTTGCTAAAGAAATGGCAATATATAAGAATTTAGCCAATTCACAGAAAGATTTTAAGCGAATTGAGAAAGCGAGAAGGAATGAGTTAATGCGTGAACATTGGGCTTTAACGGAGGATCAGGCAGATAGTGCGACCGCTCTTAGTAATGATGTGATGTTCATAGGAAATAGGGGTGGTGTTGTACCTTCCGCGGCAAAGTCGATCCAAAATTTCATAGCGAACAATAAGGGTGTGGGGTATTTTGTTCGTCCATTCATACCGTTCACGCATGTTGTAGGGCAAGTACAAGTCAGTATGCTTGATTATGCTCCGGGAGTGGCTATGTGGAGGTTATGGGCAGATTCTAGGCCTAAAAAAGTTAGGAAAGCTAAAATGGGGCTTACTACAATGAGTTCTTTACTAGACTTAGAGGGGTACAAGATAAATGACGATGGAAGCATTGAGCGACCGGAAGGGTATTACATTCAAAAGGCAAGGGCTTACGTGGGGATGATGATAGGTGCCGGTGCCGCTGCTTTTGCTTATCTGACTAGAGATGACGATGATACTTATATAACAGGTGGTTTGCACGGATTTAGTGATTATGGCAATATCGTAAAATACAAAAGAGAGCCGTACAGTGTATATATTGGGGGTGTCAGGCTGTTTAACTACAAGAACATCCCCGGAATGGCTATTCCTTTGTCTGTGGTTGGGAATATGGCGGACCAAGAATTTTTACATAAAAAACAAAAAGAAGCGGGTATTAAACCTTCAAAGGCCGTATGGAAGACAGAAGATTATTCTCTTAGAAATGATTTTGTAGTGAGCACATGGTATTCGTCTTTCCCTTTAACTTTAGATATGTCTTTCTTGTCCGGGGCTTCTGATGTGGTTGATGCAGCGCACAAAGCGTTTTCGATTATTGCCAAGGAAGAGAGAATACAGGGGGAGAAAAAGAGAGGCAGGACAGAGGTTAAGCAAGCCATGATTGATTTTATGAAAGTACTTGGTAAGAAAGAACTTTCTTTAGTTGCTTCGCCTTTGCCCACGCAAAATAACTTTCTAAAGCAAACGGAAAAATTATTTGACCCAACGGTGTACAGCTCGAAAACAGTGCCTAATATGATCAAATATAGCATTGGTTTGCAGAGGTTGTTACCTAGTTCAGTGCCTGTTTTTGATTTCTTGGGGAATGTGGTGAAGTCAAAGCCGGGTGAGGGTAATGTAATGTTCGGCATGGGGTATAATTTAGATGATTATCCCGATAAAGAAATATTGGATATTATATTAACCGAAAACGCTGCTCCAGAGCCTCCTAAGTATAAAATGATGGCTTTTATTGTTGATGACAAGAAAGTTTATGATTATCCAACTGATAGAGAATATCAGTATTACCGAAAAGTAGCCGGTGAACTTTTCAAGAAAGGAATGAAAGAGTTTTTGAAAGGTGGAGAACAAAGCGGATATAATCAACTGGCGAATCCTTCTGGCGACATGCCTCCATATTTCGACAAGAATGACAAGCAGCTTACATGGGTACAGGTAGGGGTTTCTAAGATATGGAAACAGGCTAAGGGTAGCGCTGCAAA
>Ga0256831_1000115_pt1 | contig 41206 bp, 27 predicted proteins | sample 132544metaG_FD_189087 | JGI IMG/M metagenome (GOLD analysis project Ga0256831, IMG submission 189087) | Hydrothermal vent microbial communities from Lau Basin, Pacific Ocean - 132-544 | ecosystem: Environmental > Aquatic > Marine > Hydrothermal vents | place: Pacific Ocean: Lau Basin | collected...
CTTGCGCTTCAATTATCGCTTCGCTTTTAAGTCGTTGTTTTATCAACCGTTTTCTGAACTTTTTCGCCAGAACACCGTTGAGTGAGTGGTGTATTATACGCACTGATTACAGAACGTCAATAGTTTTTTTTGATTATTTGAATTTATTTTTATGATTTATTATTGTGTGCTTATTAAGTAATCAATAAGCTGGATAAAAACAGAAATTAACGACTATCGACCGGCACGTACCAGGCCGCCAAGCCCCTTTTCTTCCAGAACATTGATAAGCATTTTTTTGATTAACCAGGCATCTTTCATCTGCAATGCCTGAGCAACCAGATCGCTGGCTTCCTGTTGAGTAAAATTACGGATCATCCACTTAACCCTGGGCAGAGACCCCACGCTGGTACTGAGGGAATCAATAGACATGCCCAGCAATAATAAGGCGGCGAGGGGATCACCGGCCATTTCTCCACAAACACTCACTGGAACCCCCGCCTCATGAGAGCCGTCAATAACCATTTTTATGGCATTGAGCACAGCCGGGTGCAGAGATTCATATAATTCCGCCACACTGGCATTGTTTCTATCAACGGCCATCAGATACTGGATCAAATCATTGGTACCAATAGAAATAAAATCAACAATGCAAGCAATACGTTTAATTTGAAAAACCAGGGATGGAACTTCTACCATAACCCCAACTTTAGGCATCTGAATTTTATAGCCTTCAGCCAGTAACTCACTAAATGCACGTTCAAGAAGCTCAATAGAATCTTCCACTTCACTAATGGTACTGATCATGGGGAAGAGTACGTGCAGGTTGTCCATACCTTCACTGGCTATAAGCATAGCACGCAGCTGGATCATAAAAATTTCGGGGTGATCCAGTGTCACCCGGATCCCGCGCCAGCCCAGAAATGGATTATCTTCATCTATAGGAAAATAGCTTAATGCCTTATCACCACCGATATCCAGGGTTCTTAAAACAACAGGTCGGGGGGCAAAAGCCTGCAGTACTTCCCGGTAAATTTTACTCTGTTCTTCTTCACCGGGAAAACGCTGGCGGATCATAAAGGGGTATTCGGTACGATACAGTCCTATACCTTCTGCCCCGCTATGTTTACTGGGAGAAATATCCGCAACCAGACCGGTATTAGCGTACAGGGGGATATTAATACCATCCCTCGTGGTAGCAGGCTTACCATTTAATTCCCGTATTTCTTCAAACAGCTCTTCTTCCTGGGAAATAAGCCGGGAATATTCCTTAATAATGGTATCCGATGGGGAAAGGTAAACCTTACCGCTGTAACCATCAGCTACCAACTGACTGCCGTCAAGCTGCATAACCGGTAATTCATGGACTCCAACCACGGTTGGAATACCCATTGCTCTGGCAAGAATAGCAACATGAGAGGTGCGCGATCCGCGTTTAAGTACAATACCAGCCACATGGGTCTTTTCTATATCCGCCAACAGTGTGGCGGATATATCTTCAGCAACAATAATTGAGTCTCTGGAAAGCCTGTCCAGCGGCAGCTCATTAATACCCTGCATCTGATTAAAAATACATTGCCCCAGATCACGAATATCCTTTGCCCGCTCACGCAAATAGGGGTTATCCACTTCACCAAACAGCTTAATATGTTCCAGTATGGTTTCACGTAAAGCACCCGCAGCCCAGTTCCCTGATTTAATACGCTCAACCGTGGACTCTATCAGAGTATTAGAATCAAGCATTAACAGGTAGGCATCAAATACGGCCACATCTTCTGTTGGTAAGCCGTCGGCAAGCAATTGATAAGAAAGGGATTTAATATCTTTTCGAACAGAATCCAGAGCCGAATAAAAAACAGAGACTTCATCATCTATATCCGTTATCGGTCGATCGGGTATAGCATCCAGAATAACTGAACTGGCAATGGATACGGCTTTACCAATAGCAATTCCCGGCGATCCGGGCTGCCCTGCCAGAGGCCGGTTATCCTTTCTCTGTTGTGAATATTTTTTGGCATTGGCGGGTGAGTCTGACTGACGGGCAGACTCAGATTCTGCCAGCTGGCGGGTGGCCTGGGCATTAATAATGGAACCGGCCAGCTGTGCGGCAATGGTGACCAGAAAATTAACAATATCATGGGAAAAACGCAGCCGTGACTCGGATTGGGCTACCAGCACGCCCAGGACTTCCCGGTGATGGGTAATAGGAATACCGACAAAGCCATGAAAACGTTCTTCATTAAGCGCAGTAAAAAGCTGGAAACGGGGATGCTCCTGAGCATCATCAAGATTAAGAGGATCGGCACGCTGCGCCACCAGACCAACCAGTCCGGTACCGACAGGCATATGCACCTTGCCTACCAGTTCCTTATTCAGGCCCTCAGTGGCCAACAGGGTAAAGGTATTATTTTCAAACAGGTAAATAGAACAGGCATCGGCATTGATGGCTTTTTTTACCCGTTGCACAATAATTTCCAGAACCTGATTAAGATCCCTGGTGGAATTAACTTCCTGAACAATACGCCGCAGCGTCTGCAGCATAAATCCCCCTGTAAAACAAAAATTAAAATAAATCAGTGTGCATCAATAAATGGACACTAATTAGATTAGAGCTGAAGCAACTCATGGAATTATTTTTTTTCAGGAATATTCAGCACCGATGCAAAATATTCCAGCGCTTCACGATAAACATCCCGTTTAAATGCAATCACTTCACTCAAAGGTTCCCAGTAATCGACCCATTTCCATAAATCAAATTCCGGACGCTGGTTTTCATTTTTTAATGAAATTGAAGCTTCATCTGCCAGCAGTTTAAGCATAAACCATTTCTGTTTCTGGCCAACACAGACCGGACGCTTATAACGCCGAATCAGGTGTTCGGGCAGGTCATACCGCAGCCAGCCTTCTGTCTGAGCAATAATTTTTACATCTTCCGGCTGCAAACCGGTTTCTTCATTAAGCTCTCTGAACACAGCCTGTTCCGGCGATTCTGCATAAGCAATTCCGCCCTGTGGAAATTGCCAGGCATCCTGGCCAATACGGCGCGCCCAAAACAGTTTGCCCTCATCATTGACTATGATGATACCAACATTTGGACGATAGCCATCTGAATCAATCACAATTTAACACCATTTTATCAGGCACATTCATCAGGGACTGTTACCACTTTATCACCGTCTTTTATCAGAAAAGCACTGGAATTATTACGCTCAATGACAACTGCAATCAGCCATAGTTAATAACAATTCTTTATTATTAAAAAATAATTATATCACTGTTTTTTCAATAAAAGTGGTAAAATCAACGGGTTTTAATGAAAATCCAGGAATAATTAGTGAATTTAGCAATATTTGATTTGGACAATACCCTGATTGCCGGTGACAGTGATTATCTATGGGGACAGTTTCTGGTCGATAAAAAACTGGTGGATGGCGAAGTTTACGAACGTGAAAACCAGCGTTTTTATGATGAGTACAAGGCTGGAACACTTGATATACTTGAATTTCTGCAATTCAGCCTGGCCCCTCTGAGCCAGCACTCCATCGATGAACTGAATACTCTGTACAAAGAGTTTATGCAGACTCGGATTGATTCTATCTGGCTGCCTAAGGCCGAAGTTCTATTAGAAAAACACCGTAAAAATAATGACTATCTGCTTATTATTACCGCAACCAATCATTTTGTTACAGCACCCATTGCCCAAAAACTCGGTGTAGATGATATTATTGCAACGATGCCGGAAAAAATCGATAACCATTATACTGGTAAGGTTTCCGGCATTCCCTGTTTTCAGGAAGGCAAAGTCACTCGTCTGGAACAATGGCTGGATCAAAAAAACCAGGAGCAAAGGGAATTTAATCTGCAGGAGAGTTTTTTTTACAGCGATTCATTTAATGATTTACCCCTGCTGCAGAAGGTCAGCAACCCGGTAGCCGTTGATCCGGATGATAAACTGCGCAATTATGCACAACAGCAGGGCTGGCCTGTTATTTCACTGCGATAATGAGCATTACTTTTGTTTTAAGAGGGCTTATGTTTTAATTTGTTGGCGGAGACTTTAAAAACAGGATAATAAAACGGTTTTAAACACCTGAAGACGGACTTCAAACATAATAACAATACAATAGTTCACTCATACATGATAAGAATTTTTTTATTTTTGCTGTTGGCCGGTATGGCTATTACAGCACAGGGGAATGCTCCGCACATAAATACGGAAACTGCACAGTCCAGTAAACTCTCAGGCACTGGCAGTACCGTCAATACTATCAATACCCCCCCCACTATAAGTAACCACTTAAGTGATAATTATGTCTTTTTCGGCCAGTCAATATCTTTGACTATCTGGTGTGCATTAATTACCACCGTTTTGATTATTTTTGCGGTTAGCTACTATCTGGTCAGGCAGAAAAACATCCACGACAGCCGTAAAACCTCAATAGTATTTACCAGCATTGTCCTGCTGGCTTTTGCTAACTTTCTGTTCTGGTCTACCTATCATAATGTGCATGAATTCAGAAATTACCAGCTGGAACTTGCAAAGACATCGGTTAATAATGCCAGGGACCAGATTGAGCAGTATATAAAAGATAAGCAACATTCTCTGTCTGCATTTACTCACTATTTTGAACCCACTTTACTGAGTCTGGTGGACAATCCGGAAGATAAAGAAAAGCTTAAGTTACTCAATTATGAAATTTCTGCCCATTTTCCAAATTATTACGCCTACAACCTGATAAATTCATCCAGCCTCCCGCTGCTGGCCCATCAGTCCCTGAAAATCGGCAAAACCTGCCGCAAGGAGCTGAATCTCTTATTTAAAACCAAAAATGACGGGACTATCAGATTACATGGAAATAGTCCTGACGGTTATCATTTTGATATTCGGACAATATTCGAGAACGAAGAGGAGGAGCCGTTTATTTTTCTGGTAACTTTTAAAATGGATATCATCCTGAAAATTCTTAAAAACAGCCAGTTATCCAGCCAGACACTGCTTATTGTGGAACTTAATTCACCCAACCGGATCATTGCCAGCGTGGACGGTGTCCGTACCAGTCGCCTGTTTGGCAAACAGCTTAACTTTCAGAACCAGCAACTGGAACTTTATAAGGCACCTGTTAAGAATACTCAGTGGTTACTAACCGCCTATACCAGTGAAGCATTAATTGACAACTATGCTAACACACAGTGGTTAAGTGCTCTGATTATTTTTGGTTCATTGTTAATAGTGGTACTGGCGTTTCTGGTTAAATTAGAGCGTGAAGACAAACAACTGGATACACTGCAACAGCAGCTGAATAAAAAGAAAGCACAACTGAAAGATGAAGCTTATAACCATACTCTGGAATTACGCAAAACCAATGAGCAGTTAAAACAGGAAATAGCAGAAAAAAATCAGCTTCTGGAAACCTTATCCGAAACGCAGGAACGCCTGAAATTTACCCTGGAAGGCAGTAATGATGCGCTTTGGGAAATCAACCTGGTCACCGGCGAACTGTATGTCAGCCCCCGCTGGTCCACCATGCTGGCCTACCCGGTTGGAGAAATTCCCAACACTCTGGAAGACTGGGGAAAACTGCTGCACCCGGATGATAAACAGAAAGTATCTGATATGGTGAATACCCTTAAAAAAGGCAAACTCAACTTTTTCCAGATAGAATACCGTTTTAAAACCCGCACAGGACAATACAAGTGGATTCTTAATCGCGGAAAAATTGTAGAAGTGGATTCTAAAGGCTCACCTGTTCGGGTTGTCGGTACCCATAGTGATATTACATCACAAAAAAATGCCGAACGGGAACTGCAGCGTAACCGGGCCCACCTGGAAGAATTAATCAGTGTCCAGACGGCTGATCTGAAGCAGGCCAAAGAAGCAGCTGAGCGGGCCAACCGCTCCAAATCAGAATTTCTGGCCAATATTTCCCATGAACTGCGTACTCCCATGCACGGCATCCTCAGCTTTTCCAGCATCGGCCTGAAAAATACTGACAAACATTCACAGGATAAACTGCACAGTTATTTTGAACGTATTCACTTAAGCGGTCAGAGACTACTGCTGCTCTTAAACGACCTGCTGGATCTGTCCAAACTTGAAGCGGAAAAAATGGATTTCAATTTCACCTATAATTCTCTGGAAGACCTGGTTTCCCTGGTAATTGCAGAATTAAAAGCCCTCATTGCCGAGAAAAAATTAACCATTAAAATGATTGGTAATGAGATTGATACCAGTGTCACCTGTGATAAGGAGCGAATTATGCAGGTCATCCATAACCTGCTCTCCAATGCCATTAAATTTTCCCCGCCGGATTCTGTTATTACCATCGCGTTTTCCTATACCACTATTGAAGATAAATCCGGGGCCAGAAAACAGCTGATTAATAAGCAGTCGGCCATCCGGGTAGATGTTAAGGATGAAGGCGTCGGGGTACCGGTTAATGAACTGGAAACCATTTTTGACCAGTTTGTACAAAGCAGTAAAACCAATACGGGTGCCGGCGGCACCGGACTGGGTTTAGCGATCTGTAAGGAAATAATCGAAGGACATAAAGGGGTTATTAAAGCACATAGTATTTTCGGACAGGGAACCACCATCTCTTTCAGCCTGCCGCTGCAGACTCAAACCAGTACGCCTTATCCTGATCAGGACAGTGAGAATAATTTTATCAAAAATAGTGACAACAAACGTACTGATACCAGCGACAACAGCCTGTAAACATCCTTTTTAACTGCCCTGAAGTATCAGTTCAACCTGGTTACCCTTGCCCATATATTTGATTTTATCAACGCTCATCATTTTTGCCATGGCAATTCCCCTACCGTGGGAATCAAAAGCACGCATGGGATCCAGTTCCAGGTAATTCTGCCAGTCAAAGCCGCTGCCTTCATCCTTGATCAGAATACGATTAAAATGCCCTTCCCGTTTAAAGCGCACCCGTACTTTTTTATCCTTATACTGCTCCTGCTGCAGACGATTTTTCACCTCTTCTTGCCATTTATCCTGAGACACCAGGCGGGATTTTTCTTCGTATTTAATATCCAGATTACCGTGTTCCACGGCATTGATCAGCATTTCAGATATTCCGGTTACGGCTCTGTCCGGTTTAGCACAGGCATTAGCCAGAATTTTGGCCAGGTCATTAGCTTCATCAATGGTTTTAAATTCAAAAATAGCATCCCTGAGTGTGGACAGGCCACGGACACTTTCTTCCAGCTTTGAAATCAACTGGTCATAGCGGTATTTGTCTTCTATGGCCGTGCGTACAATGGAACGCAGCATTTCATCATCAAATGGCTTGGTCAGGTAATAATAGGCACCGGAATTCATACCTTCAATAATATTCTGCTGGGAGGCTTTGGCCGTCTGCAGGATAACAGGGACAGACTTGAGCTTGCGGTGGGCTTTCATTTTTGCCAGCACTTCCATACCGTCCATGCGCGGCATCATGCGATCCAGCAGGATCACATCAAACTTATCCGGTTCTGCCTGCATCTGCCGCCAGGCATCATCACCATCTTCAGCGGTAAAAAGGGTATAGCCTTCTTCGTCCAGATATTCTTCAATAATTTCCAGGTTAAACGGTTCATCATCAACCACCAGAACCGTTGCATTGCTGTGTCTTTTGTCTGAATTATTGTGCATACTTATGGAAAACCAGACAGGCATTAGTGCCGCCAAAGCCGAAATTATTACTTAAAATCGTTTCCAGCGGCTGTTCGGTCATGGTCTGCACAATAGGCATATCTGCCATTTCAGGATCAATAGCCTGCACATTACAGTTTGCTGATGCAGTAATAAAACTATGTTCCATCATTAACAGGCTGTATATTGCTTCATGCACACCGGCAGCCCCCAGAGAGTGACCGGTCAGCGATTTGGTTGAACTCAGAGGCGGTACCGGCTGGCCAGCACTTTCAAATATTTCTTTAATCGCCTGTATTTCTTTTAAGTCTCCTACCGGAGTACTGGTGCCATGGGTATTGATATAGTCAACCGGAGTCTCAACGGTACTTAATGCCTGCTGCATACAGCGCACTGCCCCCTCACCTGAAGGCGCCACCATGTCCGAACCATCAGAAGTCGCACCATAACCGGTTATTTCAGCATAAATTTTTGCACCACGGGCCAGAGCATGTTCAAGTTCTTCCAGAACCAGCATACCACCGCCGCCGGCAATCACAAACCCATCCCGGCTCTCATCATAAGGACGCGAAGCGGTTTCCGGTGTTTCATTATATTTACTGGACAGAGCACCCATACCGTCAAACAGCATGCTCAGAGTCCAGTGTTCTTCTTCACCGCCACCGGCAAATACAATATCCTGCTTGCCGAACTGAATCTGTTCCACACCATTGCCGATACAATGGGTACTGGTGGCACAGGCTGAGCTGATGGAATAATTAAGCCCTTTAATTTTAAACGGTGTGGCCAGGCAGGCGGATACGGTGCTGGCCATGGTACGGGGAACCATATAAGGTCCAACCCGACGAATGCCTTTTTCACGCATAATATCAGCCGCCTGAACCTGGTTGGCTGAAGAAGCACCGCCGGAACCGGCTATCAACCCGGTTCTTACGTTAGATATTTCCTGTTCTGACAATCCGGCATCGACAATAGCCTGCTGCATAGCAATATAGGCAAAGGCTGCAGCATCGCCCATAAAACGTTTTACTTTCCGGTCGATAAATTCATCCTGGTCAATATGTATACTGCCAGCTACGTGACTGCGCATACCAATTTCCCGGTATTCTTCCTTAAACTGGATACCGGATTTACCATTGCGAAGAGATTCAAGAACTGTCTGCTTGTCATTACCCAGACAGGAGACAATTCCCATTCCCGTCACTACTACTCTCTTCATTGTCAGATCTACCATAGTTTAGTTTATCAGGCCCCTATTTTATCCTTGTTATGCCTGTCCGTCATTACCTTAAGGGAATTATTTTTTACAAAGTTGATCAATATTCAGGGCCGGATCATACTTTGGTTAAAATATGTTCAATTTAAAATTTATAACCTCTGAGTATCCATTGACCGTGCTTCTTGATGAAGTTTCGGCAGCGGGGACAATAAATTGCTCCTGCATTTATTGCATTCCCGCCTTCCATGGCGGTCATGCTGCCGAAAAGCCTCCATGGATGCGCTCTTTATATAAGAGAACGGCGTCTTCAGCAAGGAGCACGGTCAATAGATACGGTATTTGCGTCTAAATGAGAATCATTAATGGTATGCTCCCACCCTGGATCAATATTAAGAAAAATATGGAAAAAATTAATTTTTATTTTCTTGTATAATGATTTACATTGAGTTTTCAAAACCGGCTAAAAAATTAAGCACTTAAGCTTTTTCTGTTATGGCCGATACTCAATATCAGTGACTACGATTATTTCAAGGTTAATACATGCCCATTTTTTTTGCATCAGTCCGGCAGTTTTTTACTGATACAATCCCATTTTCCAGCTTTGTTCTTCTGCTGACTGTTTTGTTAACATTGCTGTTTCCCTTATCAGGACTGGCGGCTCAGCAGGTCGAACAGCAGCCGCAGATCAGTGATGTCAGGGTGCTGATTGATGTTTCCGGCAGTATGAAGAAAAATGACCCTGCTAATCTGCGCCTGCCGGCACTGCGTCTGCTGGTGGGTTTATTACCTCCAAACAGCAGCGCCGGTGTCTGGACTTTTGGCACCAGAGCCGAACCTTTGATCCGCCCCGGTGTGACCAATGACCAATGGAAAGCCGAAGCCCGCAAGGCCAGTACTAAAATCCACTCCAGAGACATGTTTACCAATATTGGTCTGGCACTGGAAGCCGCTATTGCCGACTGGGGTGATAAGCCGTCCCGTATGCATCAACGCAGTATTATCCTGCTTACCGACGGCATGATTGATATCAGCAAGGACAAGAGTAAAAATGCCGCTGAACGTAAAAGAATACTGACCACTTTACTGGCCAGAATAGAAAAAACCGGAGCCAGCATCCATACTATTGCCCTGTCTGCCAATGCCGACCATGATTTTTTACAGCAATTATCCACTAAAACAGACGGCGGTTATGAGCAAACGGATAATGCCGAACAGCTTGAACGTATTTTTCTACGCCTGTTTGAAAAAACCACCAGACGGGATACTGTACCACTGGTTAACAATACCTTCCTGGTGGATGACTCCATTATGGAATTGACTCTACTGGTATTTAAACCCAAGGGAGCCAAACCCACTAAGGTGGTCGAACCGGGCAGAAAAAAATATACCCGGGAAAAAAAGCCGGCCTATGTGAAATGGCAGGCAGAAAAAAATTACGATCTTATTACTATCTCCCGTCCTAAACCCGGAGAATGGTCAATTAATGCCCAGACCGATCCGGATAACCGGGTTATGATTGTCACTAATTTACAGATCCAGACCAACCGTATCCCTAACAACCTTTTTTCAGGAGAAACCCTGAATATTTCTCTGTTTATGACCAATAATAATGAAAAAATAACCGACGATGACTTTCTGCAGTTTATTTCCTTCAGTGCCCGGCAGACATCCCCTAATAAAAAACGCTGGTTCCTGCATGACAATGGTTTAAGAGGCGATGCAGAAGCTCATGATGGTATTTACAATGTCCAGGTCAGAAAAACCCTGGAAATCGGTAAAAATAACTTTGTATTTCAGGCCAGCAGTGAAACCTTTCAGCGGGAAATTAATCATTCTGTACTGGTTCATGATATTAACCTGATCAGTACCCGGGTTGATCAGATCCAGAAAGGCTCAAAAAATTATCATCAGATCTTTGTCTCACCCAACCTGGAATTTATTAATGCCCGCAAAATGAAAATCAGCGCACAGCTCATTGAAAACGGTCAACCCGGAAACATTGAGCTAAAGCGTGCTAACCCGCAGTTGCTGGAATGGAGTTATGAAAGTGATACACTGGATCCGGACAAGGACTACCAGATAGTTATCCACATGCTGACCCGTACCCGCAGCGGCCGCCCAGTAAACTATACTTCACGCCCCATTCAGCTTACTCTGCCTAAATTTGAAAATTTACTGCTGGAGCCGGAAGCGGAAAAGCCGCAGGCTGAGAAAGCCCCTGAAAAAATTGCAGAAACCGCTGAACCTGCTGCTCCTGCAGAAGAAGATTCTGGCTGGATGATGGGTATTATTATTGCGGTGATTGTTAATTTAATTATTGGCGTCATAGGCTGGCTGGTCTGGCGAAAATGGAAACTTAAACGAGAACTGGCTTATGAAGAACTTATGGAGGAGCTTGAGTAATGGAAGCAATGATACCCAAACTGTTTATTCTTACCGCTGAAGCCAGTATTGTCCTGCTGTTAATTCTACTGATGGTATTTATTTTCAGCAGCAAGGCCAAACGCAAGGATGTTAAAGCTGCTAATAAACTGGTCAGAAGCTATGTAAAAAGCAAGGAAGAACGCATTACCGCCATAAAAAACATCCTGTTGAGAACTGGCTTTTCCGGGGATGCTGATACCCAGGCAGAAAAACTTTATGATGAGGAAAAAGGCCTGATTAAGGAGTTTGTTACCCTGTATCTTAAACATGATACTTATCGCCTGCTGGAATATTCTGAAACCGTTGCTGAAGTGAACAACACATTTCTAAAAGTATCTGGCTCTGCACAGGCAGCAGCACCTGAAACGGTTGCTGATGTTTCTGCCGCCGAAGAAAATGCTAACGCCACAATTATGGCCCGGGAACAGGCAGAATTAAATGAAGCCCATCTTAAAGAACTGTCTGAGCTGCGCCTGAAAAATACCGAACTTAATGAACATCTGTTCGAAGCACTGGAAACCGTTACCTCTTTAATGACTGAACACGGTAAAAAAACCGGACAGGAAGTGGAAAGCAATGCCCAGAAAATCCTGGAGGCTATTATTTATCTGCGTGATAACCGACTGGGTAATGAAAATGATCCATCCGCCATGGCTCCTTCACCGCAAGATGATCATGACCAGGTGGATACGCCATGGTCCATTGATCTGGCAGAAAATGACGCTACCCTGGATGACAGTCCAGCTGTCAACCTGGGTATCAATGATGAACTCGATACTGCTCTCGATAAAGCAGACGCTCTGGTTAGCCAGGAGCCAGAAGAAAATGCAGCTGAACCTGAGACGGAGCCGGAAACTGAGGATGAAGATCCCTGGGCAGCCGCTCTTTCTGAACAGGCTGAAGCTGAAGCCTCGGTAACTGAACCCACCCCGGAAGAAGCGGTCCCGACCATTAATGACGAAGCCGATCCATGGGCTGATGCCCTGGCTGAACAGGCCGATGCTGAAGCTAAGCCGGAAACTGAAGGTGCCGAAGATGGAGACGATCCCTGGGCAGCAGCACTGGCCGAGCAGGCGGCTACTGAAGCCTCAGGTGAAGCACCGGATGCTGATACTGAGGAAGAAGATCCCTGGGCTGCGGCACTGGCTGAACAGGAACAGGCGGAAAAAAAATAAACCATGCCAAATCCTACCACTTCAGCCGGAACACTATACTGGCACGATTATGAAACATTTGGAACCGATCCGCAGCGGGATCGTCCGGCACAGTTTGCCGGTATACGTACCGATGAAGAACTGAATATAATAGGTGAGTCACTGGTTATATACTGCCGGCCGGCTAATGATTTTCTGCCCAATCCTCAGGCCTGCCTGGTAACAGGTATAACGCCACAGGATGCTTACCAGCAGGGACTGATTGAAGCAGAGTTTATCCGTCGTATTCAAAAAGAAATGGCACAGCCTAATACCTGTACCACCGGTTATAACAATATCCGTTTTGATGACGAGTTTACCCGCAACACCCTGTATCGTAACTTTTATGATCCCTATGCCAGGGAATGGCAAAACGGTAATTCACGCTGGGACATTCTGGACCTACTGAGAGTTACCCATGCCCTGCGTCCTGAAGGTATTATCTGGCCCACACGTGAGGACGGACAGACCAGTTTTAGACTGGAAAAACTTACTGAAGCCAACCACATTAGTCACGAATCCGCACACGATGCGCTATCTGATGTAATTGCTACTATTGAAGTGGCAAAACTGGTTAAAAACACTCAGCCCAGGCTGTATCAGTATGTTTATGCGCATCGTTTTAAATACCGGGTTCAGGAACTCTTTAACCGCTATAAGCAGACACCGCTGATCCATATCAGCGGTATGTACCCGGCACAAAAGGGTCATCTTGGCATTGTAATTCCGGTAGCCGTTGACCGCCGTAACAAAAATGCAGTTATTGTTTATGAACTGCATCATGATCCTGCAGTATTACTAAAAATGGATGCCGAACAGATAAAGTATTATACCTTTACGTCTAAGGATGATCTGGCTGAAGGCGAACAGCGGCTGCCGCTGAAAACCATTCATATTAATAAGTGTCCTGTTGTGGTTCCACTGAACACCCTGACCCCGGAAGCCATTAAACAATGGCAGATTGATCTGCCCGTATGCAAAAAAAATCTTGAGACCCTGTTAAGCGATCAAAGCCTCTCAGAACGAATACAAAGTGCTTTTCAGATTGAATATACTGATACATCAAATGATCCGGACTTACAATTGTATTCTGGCGGTTTTTTCTCTCCGGCCGATCAGGAACGCATGCAGCAGATCAGACAGAGCAGTATTGAGGAACTGGACAGTCTGCAGTTTAACTTTGACGATCCCCGCCTGGATGAAATGTTTTTTCGTTACCGCTGTCGTAATTACCCGGACACTTTATTATTAAATGAATTACAACATTGGGATGAATATCGTATCAAGCGCATGACTACTCCTAAGGGCAGCGCATCAATAAAGCTGGATCAATATCGGCAGGAACTTGTTGAATTAAAAGAACAGTATGCTGATAATGATAAGCTTATGTCGATCCTTGATCAGTTACTGCAATATCCGGCTGAAATTGGGCTTTAAAAGCCCCTCACCCTGACCTTCTCCTGGAGGGGAAGATAACTGAAAACATAGTAACCTAACCATGTCTTATACTGAAAGTTTTAATGAGATAGAAATTATTTATGCCGATAACTATCTTGTGGTTGTTAATAAACCCACCCTGCTGCTTTCAGTCCCTGGCCGGGGTAAGGATAAACAGGATTGTCTGATCAGCCGTCTGTCCATTAAATTTCCTGCCATTCTGACAGTACACCGGCTTGACTGGGAAACTTCCGGTCTGACCGTCCTGGCTCTGAATAAAGACATTCACCGACAGTTAAGCCGGCAGTTTCAGGAGCGGGAAGTAAACAAACAATACGTTGCGGTGGTTTATGGGCATCCCGAGCATGATCAGGGTGAAATTAATCTGCCCCTGCGATGTGACTGGGAGAACCGGCCCCGTCAGATAGTGGACCCTGTTCAGGGAAAAGCCTCTCAGACTTTCTGGCAATGTCTGGAACGTTTATCCGATCACAGCCGGATTTTATTAAAACCGGTTACCGGACGATCTCATCAGTTAAGAGTACATTTACAACAACTGGGCCACCCGATTCTGGGTGACCCTCTCTATGCTCATCCCCAGGCACTTAAGATGGCTGAACGATTATTATTACATGCCAGCCAACTGGAATTTAAGCATCCTGCAAGTGGAGAAATGGTTAAGTTCCGTTCACCTGTCCCTTTTTAAATTATTAAGACAGCTCCCTCCTAAATAAAAACCTAGCATTTATATACAGAATTTTAATAGGGCATTTATTTTGGCTTTGCACCGTTCTAGTTCATAAATGACTAATATAGATTGATCAGTTTTCGACCACCTTTTATGGATAAAGTTCATAATCAATAGCTTATATTCCATTCCAGCAACAAAAACAAAATGGCATGATTATTGCTATTCCAGTAGGATAAACTTATTAATACAATCCCCTTACCACAAGAATGAGGTATTTTTTAAATGAAAATAAACTCCCTGCGGACAATAAGAAAGCTTGCCCTGGGCACATCTTTTCTGCTATTTGCATTGTCCATTCCCCTGCATGCCCTGGCAGCTGAAACCACTGCCACCGGCACTGCGCCCAAAGAAGAAGATACTTTTAAAATAAACAAAGGGCTGGAACGCCTGAGTAATGAAAGTAAAACCTGTGCATCCTGTCACAAGGAAAAAACGCCTGCTATTTATAATCAGTGGGGTCACTCCAAGCACTTCGGTGCCAATGTCGGCTGTTATGAATGCCATAAGGCTGAAAAATCTGACAAAGATGCTATTATGCATAAAGACTTTGTTATTTCTCCTCTGGTTTCCCCAAAAGACTGTGGACAATGTCATGAACATGAAGTGACAGAATTTGAAGCCAGTCACCATGCCTCCGCCGGCGACATTCTGGGTTCACTGGATAATGTTCTGGCTGAAGTTATTGAAGGCAGTCCAACCCTGAACGGAACATCTCCCGTTACCAGTATTGGTTGCGGCGGTTGTCACGGAACTATTGTTCGGGTTAACTCAGACGGCACTCTGGATCCATCCAGCTGGCCTAATACCGGTGTTGGCCGTATTAACCCTGACGGTTCAAGAGGTTCCTGTTCTGCCTGTCATCTGCGTCATAACTTTGATTCTGAGCAGGCACGTCATCCAGATAACTGCGGCCGTTGTCACCTTGGTCCTGACCATCCACAAAAAGAAATCTATGAAGAATCAGCCCATGGTGTTGCATTCCGTGCCCATGAGGACAAGATGAATATGGATTCTGCCAAGTGGGTTGTTGGCGAAGATTATGATGCAGCACCTACCTGTGCCACCTGTCACATGTCTGCCACTCCCGATCTGCCTGTTTCCCATGATATTGGCGGACGTATTTCCTGGAATCTGAGAAGTCCTGTATCTAACAAGATCGATGCAAAAGCTATCAAGCAGGGCAAAAAAGTCAAACCCTGGCTGGAACGTCGTAAGGACATGAAAAATGTCTGTCAGAACTGCCATGCCACCAGCACTGTAGATAATCACTTCCAGCAACTGGATGCCTTTGTTGAAAACTACAACAACAAGTTCGCTATTCCTACTCGTAACCTGATCAAGACTATGCTGGACACAGGCCTGCTGGACAAGACCAAGTTCAATGAAGAACTGGAGTGGAAATGGTTCCTGTTGTGGCATCATGAAGGTCGTCGTGCCCGTCACGGTGCCGCCATGTTTGCGCCTGACTATGCCCACTGGGAAGGCATGTTTGTCATGGCACAACGTTTCTACCATGAAATAGTTCCTTCTATTCAGAAACGTATCAAGGAAGCACGTGAAGAAGGTAATACTAAGGGGGCTGATGCCGTTGAAAAACTGCTCAATGAAACCCTTGAGTCACCACTGCATCGCTGGTATCTGGGTAAAAAGCCACCCAAGTTCTGGCGTCCCATTGATGACGACAACCATGGTTTTAAAGTTAGCAAAAGCAACCCTACTGGTAAAAAAGCAGATGCTCAGGCTAAATAAACCATAACTCCCTTCTATATGGAGTAATCACTCTTCCCCGCTTTTTGCGGGGAAGAGCTTATTAAAATACCTCAAGGGGTCTTTTAATAAGCTCTTTTTTAAGCAGACTCATTTTAACTATTGTTACAGCAGTAAACTCAACTATGCGAATTTCAAAACTTATTCCCGCAGTCATTGGCCTGATTGTAATTTTAACCAGTAATAGCAGTCTCCAGGCTAAACCCTTTCCGGATTCCGAATGTACCGAATGTCATAATGAAAAAGGCTTCAGTGTACCTTTAGGAGAACATGGTGAACTGGGCAAAAAAGATCTGTACACTGACTATAGTTTTTTTAAGGGCAGTGTACATGGACAACTGCAATGTACCGACTGCCATAATGATATTGAAAAAGTCCCCCATCGTAAGGACAGGCTGGGTTCTGTAGATTGTATCAGCTGCCATGAAAAACTTGACGATGAAGGTTCTCTGGCCGCTAAACGGAGAAATTCCCTGTTTGGCGGTTCACCACCCAGACGTATTGTGGTTTATACCAAGGAATACCAGTTATCTGCTCATAATGACAAAAGCATTAAAAACAATGCCACCTGTGCTACCTGCCATACAGCTCACTATGTCTATCCTTCCGATGACAAGCGTTCCAGTGTCTATCGTCTGAAATCTCCGGAACTGTGTGGTTCCTGTCATGAAAAAGCACTTAAGGAATATCGTAACTCCATGCACGGTGCTGCATTAAAAACACCGTGGAAAGGTGACTCTGCTACCTGCGCAGACTGTCATTCAGCTCACCAGATCGGTGATCTTTCTAAATTACCGGCTCATCGGGTCATTACCGAAGGCTGTGGTGAATGTCATGTGGACGAGCTGGATGGCTATATGTCCAGCCCGCACGGTCAGCTGGCCTGGCATGGCGATAAAAAAGCGCCCCGTTGTGTGGACTGTCATGAAGGGCATACTATTACCCATGTGGACGATCCCCGTTCACCGGTTAACCCGGCCAACAAGGTCAGGACCTGCCAGGAATGCCACAAAAAAGCCAATGAGAATTTTGCCAAATACAACCCGCACGGCACTACTAATAATTTTGAAAAATACCCTGAATTATGGATCATTGCCAAGGGTATGGGCTTTCTGATTATTCTGGTACTGCTGTTTTTCTATCTGCATTCTGTTTTATGGTTCTGGCGTGAGAAAAAAGAACGCCCGGTTATTTATCAGCACAGTGATTCACGCAGTTATCCCATTCGTATCAAACCTGAGAAAAAACACAGCGGTATCTATTTTCAGCGTTTCCCATGGTACTGGCGTATAAACCACTGGATGCTCGCTCTGTCTCTGATGTTCCTGGTCTTTACCGGTATGGTGGTTATGTATCCTAATACCAACTGGGCCATGACTCTGGTTCCTCTGCTGGGCGGTATGGGCACTCTTAACAATATGCATCACTGGGCTGGCCTGATCTTTATGCTGGCGATATTTGGCCATGCCGGTATTGTGCTGTATAAGATCTTCACCAGTAAGGAAAAGTTTGACTGGTTCGGTCCAAACTCTCTATTGCCACGCAAAAAAGACTGGGAAGATATGAAAGGCCAGTTCCGCTGGTATTTCGGCAAAGGCCCACAGCCCCGTTTCGACCGCTGGACTTACTGGGAAAAGTTTGACTACTGGGCCGTTTACTGGGGGGCGTTTGTTATTGGTACTTCCGGTATTCTGTTATGGTTTGCAGAAGATATCGGCCAGTATATACCCGGCTGGATCTTTAATGTCGCCACTATTGCCCATGGTCTGGAAGCTTTCCTGGCAGTACTGACTCTGTTTGTGGTGCACTTCTTTAACAACCACTTCAGACCTGCCAAGTTCCCTCTGGATACTGTCATGTTTACCGGTGTCTGGGATCTGGAAGAGCTGAAAGAAGAACGTCCTGAAGAATATGAACGTCTGAAGGCTACCGGTGAGCTGGACAAACTGATTGTTAAAGGCCCATCAAAAAGATGGAATATAGTATCCCATATTCTTGGTTTTACTCTGCTGGGTATTGGCCTGATACTACTGATTATGGTAGTGGACGGGTATATTGATCACGGCCTGTTTTAACCTAAACAAATCCTGCCCACGTCAATAAGTAATTTATTGCGGGCAGGATGCCCGCACTCTCAGGTTGCTATTAAAGTCTGAAAAACCTTTGCGCGTTCTGCGTACTTTTTTCCCTGACCTGTTCTTCGTCCTGCTCCATAAATCCCGCCAGGCTTTTTATAATATGCGGCAGATACTTTGGTTCATTTCGTTTTCGGCTTTTACGCTGTTTTCTGCTTAGCTGATTATCTTCAGGAAAAACCAGATCACCGGGAAACAGATAAGGCGCATCCGTTTCCACCATTAGTCGTTGCAGGGGCAGATATTTAACGGCTTCCTGTAAGTCCTGCCCCCTCCTCATATCACAGACCCAGCCAGTTATACCGATATACAAATCCTGTTCCAGGTAGCTTTCCATTTCGGCACGGTTACCGGTAAAGCAATGAGATACAGCATCCACCAGTCCGCTACGGTGTTTTTTTATCAGACGCAGAAAATCTTTATGGGCATCACGCTGATGCAGGAACACCGGCATTTTTAATTCTACAGCCAGCTCAAGCTGCCTTTCAAAACAGGAAAGCTGCTCCTGTGGAGTAGAAAAATTGCGGTTAAAGTCCAGCCCGCACTCCCCCACAGCGACTACTTTTTCCCTGATAAGCAACCCTGATAGCTGAGTAATGCTGTTATCATTAAAACTACTTGCATCATGAGGATGAATACCTGCTGTGGAATAAAGGTGTTGCGGATGTTCAGCACACAACTGTACTGCTTCTTCACTGACACTGACTGAGGTACCCGTAACTATCATGGTATGAACACCCGCTGCTACGGCCCGTACAATAACTTCCTGCCGGTCTGAAGCAAACCGGCTGCTGGTCAGGTTAACGCCTATATCAATCACAACTGTTGTCTTCTCATTTAGAATGATGTACCGGTTTAATACATTTAACCAGGTTTACCAGACTATGGATATCATATTGCTCAAGCAGATGGTTAAGTTTTTTGGCCAGTTTTATTTCTTCATCACCCAGGGACGAAAGTTGCATGATGAGAGAACTCAATAGCGGTGAATTATAGTCAATGGCAGCCTGTAACAACTCCTCATATAAGCTTTTATCTATCTGACACAGAGTGAAGTCAATATCGGATATTTCTATATTTTCATTTAACAAAGGGGTTTTATTTTCAAAATCAATCTGCAGGTGTTTTTTCATACATTCAAATACCGCTTCAAAACGGTAAGGCTTGGCAATATAGTCATCAAATCCGGCCTGATAATATTGACTGTCAGTCTGCTCAATAATGGTTGATGTTATCGCTATACAGACAATTTGATCACCATAGTTCTGTTTTATCTGTCTAACGGCATCAATACCATTCATTACCGGCATACGGATATCCATAAAAACAATATCCGGTTTACTTTCTACATTTGTCTGTTCTATAAGCTGAAGTGCTTCCTGACCATTAATAGCCGAACTGACCTGAGCATTAACGTCCTCAAGCATATCAACCAGAAGATTACGGCTCAATTCACTGTCATCAACCACCAGAGCCTTAACCATATCCGAAGAAGACAGGCGAATAATTTCTGAAACATTATCATGCACAACTTCTATGCCGTCCTGAGCATTTTCCAGTGCCAGGGTAAAAGAGAAGATACTGCCCTTGCCTGTCTCAGATTCAACCTTAATTTCTGAACCCAGCAACTGTAACTGACTGCGGGTAATGGCCAGGCCCAGACCGGCGCCCCCTTTATCAACACCCTGTGGTGCCTGATGAAAACCGGTAAATATAGCTTCTATATCATCTTCTGCTATGCCAGGACCGGTATCTGAAACCTCAAAATAATAGTACTCATTGTCAATTCTTTTCACCGTCAGACTGATACTGCCCTGTTCTGTAAATTTAATGGCATTACCAATCAGGTTAATTAAAATCTGCCGTAGTTTCTGTGCATCACTATATACCAGTTGCGTGTTACTCAAACTGAATTCTTCATACCAGTTCAGGCCTTTCTCTGTACATTGCTCCTGAAACACCTGGGCAATTCCAGTCAGTAGATGGTACAGGTTAAAATTGCTTTTATGCAACTCCATTTTCCCTGCTTCAATTTTAGAGATATCAAGGATATCGTTAAGCACCCCCAGTAAATGATTGCCGCTCTGTTCAATAATATGCAGAGATTTTTTCTGTTTCTCACTCAGCTCACCGTCACGACTGAGTAATTGCGCATAGCCCAGAATAGCATTCAGCGGAGTTCTTATTTCATGTGACATATTAGCCAGAAACAGGGTTTTAGCCTGGTTGGCCTTAAGCGCTTCATCCCGGGCAATTTCCAGGTCAGCGGTGCGCTCTTCTATCAGTTTTTCCAGATGCTCCTGGTTTGAACGAAGTTCTTCATCAATACGGCTTCTTTCTGCCACTTCTTTCATTAATTCATAGTTTGCCTGTTTCAGATTCTTCTGTTGTTCAAACAGTTGATCCAGTAATTTGTTCAGAAACCGGGCCAGATGACCAAATTCATCCTGCTGGGTAATATCCAGACGTAAATCATGCTGTCCTTCCGAAATAAAGCGGGTGGCATCCACTATTTTAAGTAACGGTCTGAGTACCAGCAGTCTTAATACCCAGGTTAGAATAAAGCCCAGAATCATTACAATAAAGAGCATGATTAAGGTAATATTAGCACGATAGATCTGCATCATATCCCTGACTGGTTGTCGTGATAGCATAAGAGACAGTTCTTGCGATTTCCTGTTTACATAAGTGCCAAAATAATATTTTTTATCTATAGTTTTTACTGGTTTCTTGCAACGGTCAGCATGAATTACAATAGGCTCATAGTCTGATGTCTGTAATTCTATTTTACAGTAAATTGATTTATTGAGTTTCTCCTTTAATTTGTTTTTTACCCTGGGAGAATAAATAGAGTTATTCTCAGACAGCAGAATACGGGCGCTATTAAGAATAATTTCGGCATCATCTTCAATTGAAACCCGAATATCCTGTTCAATATTATTAATAAATAACAGGGCAATAAAAAAACCGAAAGGAATAATAACCCACATCACCACCGCAGTAATTTTTACTGCAATACTATCCTGCCAGTTACGAGTCCAGTCGTCAGTTAATACGGCCTGTTTATTGTCCTTTTTTCTGTTTTCGGCCATTATTTAAATCCCAGCCAGTGAAACAATAAACCCATAGGACAGATATTACTCATGCCCGCCAGCAGCAGCATACTGGCGGCAAACCAGGGAATAATCCATAATATTTCAAACGGAAATATAAACGGCAGCATAAGCACCACAGCCAGCATCAGCCGTATCGCACGTTCAGCTTCAAAGTTAATCCGGTAACGGGCATGAATCGGGTGCAGGGTATCCAACTCAGGCTGAGAAGGAATGACGGGCAGCTTTCTTAATTTTGAGACAATTTTTGGTATCCGCCAGTTAGTTATACCTTCAAATAATAATATTCCAATATATATCTTTATTAATTCATTATTGTTAGTCAGGGCACTGATATATAACAGCACCACCAGGCCAGCCCCTAAAATTATTCTGAACATACGTTCAGTCATTAATTCCACCTGTCTCAAAAAAAAGATAAAACATCATTAACTAATTCTACACTATTTTGAAGACTTTCCAGAATAAACTGCTAGAATAAAAGAGTGTCAGGTTATAGTGGTATTTTACGGAGCTGGTTTTATTATGCTGTTTATTTTTGAAAAAATTGCAATTATCTATTCGGTTATTACCCTGTTTGTTATCGAGTTACTGTACCAGACCTTTTTAGCTCTCTATAAAGGTACCCGGTATTCATTTAACAGTCTGAAAAAAAATGTAGTGAATACTTTCTTTGAACTGCTTTCTGATCTTATTATGCTGATTATTGACTTTTTACAGGCGCTTATTGAAGGGCTTAGTATTGGCTGGAACAAGGCTTTATACACCACCAGCCAGTTTAAACAGGATTTGAAAGAGCATTAGACTGTTATCTGTATCCTGTTTCTGATGCGTGTATTTTTATTATTTTTAATTCCTTTTTTTCTCAGTTCCTGCTATGAACCGCCTGATCAGCTGGAACGTATCCAGTCCATTGGTCAGCTGAAGGTTCTGACCCGCAATTCACCCAGTATTTATTATCAGGGTCCATTAGGTCCCACCGGTTTTGAATACGAACTGGTTAAGCGTTTCAGTGATAAACTGGGAGTCAAACTAAAGGTGCTTGTGGAGCCCAATGCCAGAGAATTACTGCATCAGCTCGAAAAGCATAAGGGTGACCTTGCTGCTGCCAAACTGATTATTACACCAGAACGCCAGTCAAAATACCTGTTTACCGTCCCCTACCACAAAGTAACCTACCAGCTGGTCTATCGTTCAGGTACCCGCCGACCTAAGAAACTGTCTCAAATGACACGCCTGTCCATCGAAATTTCTTCTGATGACAGTCTTATCAGTGTCTTACAGAATCTTAAGAAAAAATATCCGAAATTAAAGTGGACCGTTAACCCCACCGCCTCGCCCGAAGATCTGATGCAGCTCGTAAATGAAGGCCTGGTTGATTTTACCATTGTCAGTTCGGATGAAATTAAACTCAACCGGCGCTACTACCCGGAGCTCAGGCTGGCCTTTGATATTAACAAGCCCCAGGATATCGCATGGGCATTTAAAAAAACAGATGATCTCTCCCTGTATAACGCCGCCAGTAATTTTTTAAAACAACAGAAAAAAAGCGGCGCTCTGGAATCCTTACGGGAACAGCATTTTGGTTATATTAAAAGTTTTGACTATGTCGGAACCCGGGTTTTTCAACGCCATATTATTACCCGGCTACCCAAATTTCAGCCCTGGTTTGAAAAAGCTGGTAAGGATAATAAAATAGACTGGATGCTGCTGGCTGCCATATCCTACCAGGAATCCCACTGGAACCCTGATGCCCGATCACCTACCGGTGTCCGGGGACTGATGATGCTGACACGTGACACCGCTAAACATATTGGCGTTAACAATCGTATAGAACCTCATCAAAGCATTTTTGGCGGTGCCTATTATTTTACCCGCCTGTATAAAAGGCTGCCCCATGAAATCAGGGATCCTGACCGGCTGTACTTTGCTCTGGCAGCCTATAATCTGGGTTATGGACACCTCCGGGATGCCCTGAAACTGCTTAAACAGTCCGGAAAAGATCATACTAAATGGGTAAACCTTAAAAAGGTTCTGCCTTTACTGCGCAAGAAAAAATGGCATGAAAAACTTCAGTATGGTTATGCCCGCGGTGATGAGGCCGTCAAATACGTGGAAAATATCCGTAGTTATTATGATATTCTGAAATGGGAAATGGCACGTAAATGGCGTGAAGACAATGACAAACCGCCAATTAAAGCACTTGAAATAATTCCACCCGCTATATAGAGACAAGTAAGTTATGATTGCCTGGCTTAATATGCTAATATTTAAACCTAAATAAATCAGTTGAACCTACTGTGAATGTCCATAGTAGGTTCAACCGATTTATTTAGGTTAAGCTGTTTATTTCAGACTGAGGCCATAAACAATTAATGCCTGATTTTTTCCGCAAACCGGCAAAGCCAGTATCTTCTGCGCCTTCATTAAAAACCCGCCTGCGGTTAAGTATTATTATTATTGTCCTGCCCCTGTTTATTTTAGGCGGTATCGGTTTCCTGTTTTTCCAGAAATCCACAAACGCCTTTAATCTGGCCATTGAAGAAGTGGTATCTGACGTGATCCCCGTTACCGAACTCAAGGACAAAATACAGAAAACCGTAACACCGTTTAACCGTTATCTTGAAACCGGTGCCCTTGACGAAAAAAATCATTTTTTACAGCTCAGTGACGATATCCAGAAAACCTTAAATCATCCTGCTAAACAGGACGCCACTCAATTATCACTGGCCAATGATATTTATCAGTCTGCTTATCTTAACTGGCGTAATGCCCACCGTATTGCCGTTAAAATTTTTAACCGGATTGATCATAAAGATGTGCAGACTCAGAAACCGCCTTTCAGACTGTTACAGAAATTCTACCAATATGTTATAGAAACCACCCTGGCTCTGGATAAACTGCATCTTTCCATGCAGAACCAGGTTAAAATCCGCTTTCAGAAAGCCAAGGAGTTAAAACTTAATGCCCTGCTTCTGATCAGTTTTGTATTTCTGCTGGTTTATATTTCAACCCTTGCCACCATTATGATGCTTAACCGCTCTATTCTTGAACCTATCGTTAAACTGGAACAATGGGCCTCTAAATTTTCCAGGGATCAGTCCTTTACCCCTTTAAAACTGAACTCCTACCGGGAGTTTGAGTTTATTGCCCAGACCTATAATCGACTTTTTCAGATGCTTCAGGATGATAAGGATATTCTCGCAGCATTATCACAGAAGGATGAGCTGACCCAGTTAAATAACAAACGCAGTCTGATCACCCGTCTGACCGATGAGCACAGCCGCCACCAGCGTTACAATACCCGTTACAGCCTGATGCTGATAGATGTGGATCACCTGGGCTCCATCAGTCAGAACTATGGTGCACACATCTGTGATTTAACCCTGATACAGATAGCCCGACTGCTGGAACACGCCATCCGCCCCACTGACTTCCTGGCCCGTTATAATAGTGACGAGTTTCTTATTATTCTGCCGGAGGTAGAACTGCATGGCGCAAACATTACCGCCGAACGCATACGTAACGCCATTTCAGAACATGTTTTCAAGTTTGAAAACCACAAGTTCGGAATTACAGTCAGTATCGGCTTTGCTATTGTCCAGGATAACCAGCCCCTGGGAGAGGTACTGCAATGTGTTGATTTTGCCGTTCAGCAGGCCAAGCTGGCCGGTAGAAATCAGGTACAGTACTGTAATGCCGAAACGGTTAAAAACAGCAACTTCACGCCCAAATATCTGTTTACTGAAGACTTTAAGCTTTACAAGGATCAAACCTGAATAAATCACCTGTCATTCATGATATAATTCTGCGTTTTTAAACGCCGGCTTTTTATTTAGGCTTTTTATTTCAAAAACCTGAGCCGACTAACCGAGTGGTCATTATGAATAACGAAGAATTAACAATTAAAACAGATGCTGAAAAAGTCAGCTATGGTATAGGTCTGCAACTGGGTCAGCAGGTCAAGGGTCAGTCTTTTCCAGGTTTCAGCCTGGATGCTCTGATCATCGGCCTAAGTGATATTTTCAATAACAAGCCAATGCGTTTTTCAGAAAACGAAATGCAGGCGGCTTTTTCTGCCATTAACCAGCAAATTCAGGAACAGTCTGCCAAAGCGGCTGAATCCAATAAAGCAGAAGGTAAAGCCTACCTGGATGAAAACGCCAAAAAAGAAGGTGTAATAACAACTGAATCTGGTCTGCAGTACGAAATTTTAAAAGAAGGTACCGGCAAAAAGCCAGGCCCAGAAGATATGGTGGTTACTCATTATCACGGCACCCTGGTTGACGGCACAGTCTTTGACAGCTCTGTGGATCGCGGTGAACCTGCACAGTTCCCGGTTAACGGTGTTATTAAAGGCTGGATTGAAGCCCTGCAGATGATGCCTGTGGGTTCTAAATGGCGCTTAACTATCCCATCGGATCTGGCCTATGGTGACCAGGGCTCAGCCCCGGTTATTGCACCCGGCGCCACGCTGATATTTGATATTGAATTACTGGATATTAAAGACAAGTAATTTTAATAATCGGGTTCCCATGACTCACATGGGAACCAAATTAATACCTTATTTCTGCCTGTTTTTCCTTCTCGAACGAAAAAAATCCTTTAAAACCTGCCCGCATTCTTCAGCCAGTACCCCTGACTGTACTTCCACCTGATGATTAAGCTGACTGTTCTGTAATAAATTCAGTACACTGCCCGCAGCTCCGCCTCTGGGTTCTACTGCACCGAATACCACCCGCTCAATACGGGCATGTACTATAGCCCCGGCGCACATACTGCAGGGTTCAATAGTAATATACAATGTCGTGCCCGGCAGCCGATAATTCTGCTCAACCTGAGCGGCCCGGCGAATGGCCATAATTTCCGCATGAGCCGTAGGATCATGCCCGGCAATAGGCTGATTCCAGCCCTCAGCCAGCAACTGATTATCCTTAACCAGCACCGCCCCCACCGGCACCTCTCCTAATTGAGCCGCCTTATAAGCCAGCATTAAAGCATGGCGCATCCATAACTCATCCTGCTTATCATTATTTTGTTCAGACACAGGGTTGTTCCATTTACACTACCTGTCACTTCTTATCTTTCACACCATATTCCACACAAAACTGGCATAAATAATAGCATTAATCACACTATAACGTGAATCATTCCCACGCAATGGCCGCCACATTTAACTAACACCCACCGATTTACACAGGCCGGTATTTCTGCAAACGACTATTTGGCCTGTCAGGTATGGTCATTTCAATCAGTCTTACTTGCAGGGCAGCTTGCAAATAACGTTCACGAAACGATTTACGATTAGATAGCCCCAGAACTGTCATCAATTCACTGCGGCTTCCATCCTTTAGGGAGGCTTTTGCACGAGTAGCAAGCTTCATACTGTATGGCTGAATATTTTCCTGGCAGTGGCAAAGTCTTCCTGGGTGTCTATTTCCGTCCATGGTAGTCCGGTTATATCCATGGCATAAAAAGGTACATTCTTTGCGATGAGCTTCTCATAGGCGGCTTCATAGTATTCCTGATAGTGCTTTTTTTCTTTCATCATTGTTTCCAGCTCTGCAAACAACAGTTTTGATACTTCACCACCTATTTTTTCTATGCCAATTGACTCACCCATGGCATCGGCGGGATTAACCGTTTTGCTGGCTCTGACGACTCTGTTGTCACCCTCAACGATAACTTTTACCTCTTCCGCATCCAGGTCAATATTTTTATCGATACATAAGCAGTTTTCATACCGGCTGCCAATGAGGTTTTTAAGTATATTAATATCAAACACCACATCAGCATCGAATTTTATAAAGGTTGAGCCCTCGGCAATATCCCTGGTGAGCATGAGTGAGTAGCCGGTGTTGGTCTCTGTATAGCGTTCGTTAATAATGTAATGGGTAAGCAGATTAGGAAACTGCTCTGTTACATAATCCCTGATTTGATCCTGCAAATATCCAAGTACGAATACAACCTCGCGAATTCCACAGTCCTGAATATGAGACAGCATCATCTCAAGGATTGTTTTTCCATCGATTGTCAGAAGGCTTTTTGGACAATGATCCGTCAACGGCCTGATTCTGGATCCGACACCCGCAGCAAGTATTATCGCTTTCATTGTGTTTCCCCGTTGATCATGCTATTTCCTCATGGGATCCAGCAGCTGTTCAGGTGCCTTGTAAGTTTGATAGCCTCTCTCGAACAGCCTCCACGTAGCGATGAGAACCTGGCTGACAGCTAATACCCACAAAACCAAATCAACCCTGTTAACCAGGGCACCCAGACTCGTAAATACCACAAACTCTGCCTCATCAACCCAAAAAATACTCCGGTGTTTAAGCCACAACAACTTAACCTTCCCCGGTAAGCTTTTTGTAAGTTTGGTATACTGCATTTCCTTCAGGCTATACAATTCGCGCCTTCTCTTGCCGCATTCAATCAAATATTGTGGATCTTTATTGAACTGGCTGAAAATGGTCTCAAGCTTGATGTAGTAACGGAAGTTAAAGAAAAAACATGCTGTAAACCCAAGATAGATGTAAAGAACATCGTGGGTTGATTGATAAGCACTAACAGCGAGAGAAAGGGTTATAATGTATATTTTTAATACATCAACAACCTTATCGAGATAGTTCCCTATATCTGAGGATAATTTTTTGGTACGTGCCAGCTGTCCATCCAGGCAATCACCGATATAGGCCACCGGTAAGAGAATGGCCGTATAGAGCAGATGGTAAGGTAAATCGATAAATAAAAACAGACAACCCAGGACATACAACAGGAATGACACCAGGGTTACAATATTAGGAGTAATCCAGTTGATTCTGGAGATGAATGGCAAAATAGCATTCGCTATTCTGGGAAACAGCAAATCAGCCCAATTACTGAAATAAGGAGGCTCGATAATATTCTTTTGAGTTAGCTTTTTATCGCTCATACTTTTATCTTCCAGGAATATTAACCGGATAATACCGGAAGGTCTTCGGGGTTTACTTGAGTGACTATTGGATTAACCGGCAAGTCCTTCTTCAAGCGGGAAAATATTGGACTAGTGTTGACCAGCGCCAGTTTGTTTATGATAACCCGATCGAAGCTGTGTAAAACCTCTTCAAGCGAATCCAGGAAAAACAGGATATTTTCATTCGATATCTCACCAATATTGCCGACTTGAAAAACTTTACCCTTAAAACACCCCTTGCCTTCATAGATAATAATGGACTTTTCTCGCAGCTTTTCACGGAAAAGTCCCAGGTCAATGTGTGACGGTATAAAAACCGTTGTCAGCACAGAACTCATATGCTTTTGTTCCAGCAAAAAGTCAAGATTTAAATCCTGCATTCCCCTTCTTAGTATTTCTGCCTTGCGCCGCAAATCAGCGCGTCGGCTGGAAACACCTTCGTTAAGGATATTTTCAAGTGCCTGCTCCAAAGCAAAAAACAGGTGAACGGCAGGCGTGTTGGGTGTTTGGGATTGAGTTTTTATGAAATGGTAGAATTTATACAAGTTGAGGTAAGTTGTATTAGCGGGAAGACTCCTTAATTTTTCGAATTCATCGACCTTTCCAACGATAAACGACAGCCCTGAGTACGAACCGATCGCCTTAGAGCTGGAGCTGGAAATAAATGCAATATGGGCTTTCTCCATATCGATAATTTCCGCACCTGCGCTGCTTACGCAATCCACGATAAACAGCGCATTGTTTTCCCGACATAACAACCCGATCTCTTCAAGTGGGTTCAGCATTCCCGAGCTGGTTTCATGGTGAACCATGGCAACGATGTCGATCTTGTTTTGTATAATGCAGGCTTCAATTTTTTCCAGATCCAGTGTTTCTCCCCAGGGAAAGTCCAGCAAATAGGTATTGGCATTATGAATCATGGAAATATGGTGCAAGCGCTCTCCAAATTCACCATTGGACACGACGAGGATATTCTTGCCCCCTACGACTGAAGAAAGCATGGACTCATTAGCCGCGGTGCCTGACCCCGTAATTATCACAGCACGGTAGTCACCTTTATTTTTTATTTCAAAAAGGTCTAGCAATTTACGTTCAACACTGAGCAACAGATTATCAAAATCGACTTCCCGATGACAAATATCTTCTTTACAAACGGCCATGCGCACGTTCTCTGCAACATTTACCGGACCTGGCGTAAATAGTAAATATTTATTCAACTTTTTTGCTACTCCAAAATATTATAATCAGTTAAAGGACCTGGATTTCCACCTGAGTTTTACTGTAATGAGACAACTAACCCTGACCACACACCCTATTTTAAATAAACAGATAGCGTGATCAGGCGCTCACAACTTTGATATAAATAGCCATCATTGATGCACTATCATGTTTTTTTAATCAGGAAAGGCGGCCATTTCGAAGTGTTTTCTACATCTGGACGAGAATCACGAATGAAAACTCAACCACATTCGACTGAATAAACAGGCGAAAACCGCAGGAACACCAGCGCAAATCATTTGGAGCGCTGCTCCGGAACAGCTTTCGACTGCCACTTGCCCAGCAGTTCATGCGTCAGAAGGGTATTTGCCAGTTTTTGCGGATGCCAGTTTTTGCGGACGTCCACAAGCAGAAAGCTGCTCCCGCTGGTTTTGATGGCTTCAGAAAGCATCAAGTCGATTGTGGCATCCTTTTGTGATGCCATGGGAAGCGCGTCAAAGCGGCCCGCCAGGCACTCTGAATTCAGGCAAAATTCAAACTCCCAGTCTTCGAGCGCGCGCTTGTCGTAGTGAAAATCTGGATAGTGGGTTGTTGCCATATCCATCTCACGGCGTGATTCTAACACACTTATTCACGCCATTACATATAAATATTTGGCGCGATTATAGTCTAAAATTAGTAACCGCTTAATGAACAGCGTCATTTACTTTTTCTAAAACCGAGCTTTTAAAATTCCAGGGAAGTAATGCTTCAATTTTTTCAACGGTATCCGCATAGGGTAATTCATTCAAAACATGAACCAGGTAAGCATACGGTTCTAACTGGTTTGCTTTATCTGTTTCAATCAGACTGTAATAAACACTGCCGGCATGGGCACCCTTAGGGGTGTCACTGAACAACCAGGCTTTTCTCCCGACAAACAAAAGGTCGAATGACATTTTCAGCCAGAACATTACTGATGTTCAATCGCAAGCGCTTACATCCAAGTCACACTGTATAGGCATAGAGAACTGCCATATCGATCACCTTCGTTGTATCGATGCGGCTTATTTCAATATCATTCAAATATTCAGTATGAGCCAGGTTTGCTGAAATGTGAGTCAACTCATATTCCCAGGGTACTGGAATAGACTCATTGGAATTGAACTCGACAACAGGCACTGGCTCAGATAACGTAACTTCAGCCATCGGCAATCCCCCCACCCGATTATTTTGTATCTCCAGCTTAAATTCTTGAGCGACTCCGTTTGGTGGCGTTAACTTCAACTTCATATTATCACTATCATCATAAGTAACGCCCTTTGCAAGGACCATTACGACCAATAGTCGTGTCACCTTAACCGAACGGCCAGCAATGAGGGCTGGAAAATGATCCTTAGTAACCGGCATAGACAGTACCGGGTTTCCTGTTTGTCCATCTGGCATGTAGGCAAATGTCTGCCACGCATCAGGAAACTCATTACGGCTGCTGAAGCCCTGAACCAAACCAGCATGATCATTAACTTCGATATCTCTTAGTGTGTCTTCCAGCGTTGCGAGTACCGCATCTTTCAATATACTTTCACCATCTCGTGCAGTGAACCGGATATGTAAAATGACATCCGATATGGTACGGTAATCAAATGATCGAAATGTACCGGGAAGCTGTAGCCGCCACGAACTAATAACACCTGCACCCTCAAAGGGAAGATAACGATCATCATACAGATTAAATTCGAATGCCCCAGGGTCGTTTTGCCCATTACTGGTAACCACGGAACGAATCCCACCAGGGTTGAACTGAAAACGCAGATCATCCGAACCGGTAGAGGAATACTGCGGAGTCGTCTGCGGATCGATACGGGTGCGGTTCGCTAGCAAAGTAAGCTTACAGGGCACCGATACATAGGGTCCGGTAATACAGGGAATGGTAATACTGACAGCTTTGATTCGTCTCATATAGTGACCGGGATGATCCAGATCAAAGATCGCCTCGGGCAGATCGACAAAACATTCTCCCGTTTCCTGCAAGGCTAGCACGCCTTCAGGATGCAGACTTGCCAGGGAGATATTTTTGGTAATTTCGTATTCTCTTTTGTTGCGGTCTAGATAGGCGACCTCCATACGCTTGATGTCATGATGAAGATGATCACCCGCCAGCAGCCCTTTGTGCAGACTATCCCAATAGCCATACTGAATGATACCCGGATTTTCAACACCCAGCTCAAAGGCAAACGCTCTTTCCGCCTTTTTTGCCATATCGTAGGCTAATTGATAACTCTGGAAATAGAGCGTGGAAATCTGAGATACCATCCAGTCATATAGTTCCTTGTTGGTAAATTTTTTCTGCATGAACTCATTGCTGTCCCTGTTATTTTTAATCTGCAACTTATGATTATTCAGATCCTCTTTGGTGATTTCCAGACGCACCTCCGCTGCTGCGACCTTTGTTTCCAAATCGCATAACTCCTTCTCAGTCTGCTGGATCTGAAATTGCCAGTCATCTGCTCTTCGTCGATACCCTCCCATCGTCGACACCATGCTGCCGGTGGAAGAAACAATGGAGGCCATCTGCCCAATGGCCGCAACAGCATTTTCGACTGACCCCTTGATGTTGTCACCTCCGGTAGTTATCCCCAACGTTGTGACAAAACCACCTTTGATATTTGGGATCAGGCTAGCCGCTGAAGCCCCCCACGACAATCCGAACTGTCCAGCCTTCAACATCAGACTTGTAGCGTTCAATGTTGTATTGACAACCTCTTCAGGATTCATAAATTCATCAAGTAACTGTTGATAATAATTGCGTTTCAGCATTGCTGACTGGTGCAAACACTTCAATCCGGCCAGAACTTCCTCTGCCTCTTCAATTTGCTTTTCCTTTGTTTTCTCGATGGCTTCTAATAGTTGAAACTCCTGAGTATTTCTCAACAAAGTCAGCGCTTCTCCATCCCTTTTTTCCAGTGCAGAAAGCAGGGCGTCTCCCAAAGACCTGACTTCACCGCAGAGCTCTGTTGCCTTTTGGGCCATTACCCCGAAGCGATAGTGCGGCAGCGAGGCAGCAAGCTGACCAAGTACGCTATCAATGCCCACTCCCGCCGCTCTGGCACGCACTAGAATTGCGGGATTGATTGGTGGTGATAACAAAGGTAATTGCAGTTTCTGTCCTGAAATATTCTGACAATGACGAATTTTGAAGAGCCGGTCTGCCGTAATATCCCATTTCTCATACAGTTTATCGTTGGGAGGCACACAGAAGTACTGGGCTTCAGTTTTTTCTGGATGAGACTTTTTCAGGAAAATATTCTGCATGGAGCGACTCTTGACGAGCAACCGCCAGGAGTTGCCAACTTGCGCCAGGCTGGCTCTGTCCAGATGACCGAGATGGGTTTCAATAGCGGGTATATCGCCATCACTCCACTCTGCGCTCTGCGCCGGTAAATAATTCTCTATCTCTACCAGCGAATTGGAGAATGCGTCCAGTGGTTGTTCTTCCACCAGTTCATTGAACGAATAGTCGTTTCGCCTGGCTACTCCGGGAAGCCTTCGTGGCCGGGGTCCTAACAATTTGGCGGCCAGAACATAGAGCTGGGCAGCTTCATTGATTGCCTCACGGGTCTCACGTCGAAACAGTGAGTCACCCCAGGCGATAAGATTGTCAATATATTTCATCACCACTGCTTTCTGGAGTGCAATCGTGCGGGTACGAGCTACCAGATGAGGATTAAAGGCATCGCTCCGCCAAAGCTGAACTGCCCGTTCAATCTCTTGCAGACCCGGACTTTCCGCTTCGCTAGACAGTATTTGTAACAATTGCTCGATTTCCTGACGCGGGTAATCCTCAGCAGCAGTCTCCACAAAAGGTCGCGTGCGCCAATACTTTGTTGGTACAGCACTGCGTGAGGCATCCGTTGGGTTGAAGATATAATGGAACCAGTGCTGCGCTTCGGAAAACTTTTGATTGGTATTCAGACGCGATGCGATGAGTAACGGAATATGAAAAAACAGCTCCCAGTTGTATTGAGAGTAAGCACCCATTATTGAAAAGTTAATCTCTTGAACAGGGCGTAGCGTACGGTCACCGTCGGGCGGGTTATAAACGTTGCCAACCGGATAATATTCTCTTGCAAACAACTCATCATCCTTCAACACAAGCTGCAAGGGCTGTCCTACCCCATCGGGTTCAAGAATATTGCCATTGTTTCTGAAACGCACATCATACAGGCCGGGAATACCGAATCGCTGAATGTTTTCAAGAAAAGCACAAGTGTAAGGGTGATAAAACGGAACAAAATAAAAGAAATGCGGGTCACCAACTCTTCCAGATCCAGGATTATTCTCAGGAGGTGGCTTAGGAAAGAACCGACAAAAGAATGTGTGACTGACATTTTGATAGAAGAACATAGTTCGTTGCTTGTATAGGTCATCGGCATATTGATGACGCCTAAGGATACGATAGATGTCTTCATTTCCATTGATTAGCTGCGGAATATAGTGTTTGGGCAACTGTAGCAAATCCAGGTCATTACGTAATTCAGAAGGCCGATCCGGATCATCATCAGGTGTTATCGGCTCCCCTCTTTGGGAAAGTTGCCGATCATCTTTCAGGGACTGCAGCATATCATCAGTTTGTTGAGCCGCCTGTGACACGACCTGTTTTACAAGATCGCTGATCCCCAGGTTTTCACTCGTATCAAAGCTCTCCAAAGTTCCCAGGCAGCTGTTCAAGCGAAAATAACCGATTTCTACTGGCTCTGACAACCAGGCAGACATACTGTTACCTGAATCAAAAAGAGAAGCCGGCAAAGCCACATTACAATGGACGATAAGCTGGTTATGCTGGTTGATCTCACCCCAGAACGAGAACAGACGCTTCACCCCCTCGCTACCCAGCCCCGGCAACTGGGGTAAACTCTCAAAGAAGGTGCTGACCACATCGCGGAAGCTAACTACTCCGCTCGAGGTTTTCTTGGCGGACCAGCTGTCATTCCTATATTCGCTCCAGGCTAGTTGCACCTCCAGCAGTTTTGCGGGTAGCAATTTAATCAAGGTTTCCTCAAACGAGTTGAGTAAATCCCCTGTTTGCTGAAGGATATCAGTAACTTCTCCTAAATCTGATAAATCCAACTGCTCCACAACCTTCGTTGTATCGTCAAACTTTTCTTTTTCTACCTGATTATCTGGAATCCACGATTCCGTAATCCCCACAACCTCGAGCAGATCTTTACGAATTTTTCGTACTTTATTCTGGATGGATGTAAAATCGATTCCCGGAGCTTCCAATCCCTCCAGAAGCTGAATAATGCCATTCGTCAACCCGGCAATAACAGCAACCCCCATACCCTGAAAAATTCCTTGAACAAGTGTTCCTAACTGAGTTTGAAGTTGAAGGATTTTGCTAAACACCTGCATTAATTGCTGCGTGATGTTAGTGAACGGCGCTTCATCCCTGGAAGAAAAAATGGGCCAGAACAGATACACCCGGCGGTTATAAACGACCGGAATGAGATGGTCGCTTTTGATATCCACATCCACCCGCTCCCATGCGGTCCAGTTGCCTTTCGTCATAACCAGTTCACGGTAGTAATATTGATGTGGCACATCACGGGTACGAGCAAATACATGCAGGATACTGGCGTCTTCTTCATAATACTGACCGCAAACTTGCAGCCGTGCCACTTCATTCAGTTTCTCCAGATAATGCAGAATTGCTGTCTCAGCCGTTTCGTTGTTGATATCGGCCTGCATCAACTCATTTTCCAGCTCCTTGAAGAAAGGTGTCTTGTCATCACGCAGTTCCGGTTCAATCCAGTTTTCCGGGTAAAGGAATATTTTTCGATTAGCCTCCCACACCCGGTAGTTCTTCATCCATTCCCATTGTTCGGCGCCTTCGTCAATCAGATACAGGCCCGGTTCCAGCCCCATCAAGACGCGCTGAACGAACAATTGTACTGAGGCGGTAGCCTGAATAAGGCGAGAGGTCATCATGCAGGGGCTTATTTCCACATCCAGCAGGAAATGATCAAACAGGTCATCCTCCCTTTCCAGCCTCCAATGGTGCATAAGATAAGCAACCAGAACCTCGCGCTGGCGCTCGCGCAAGGGGTCTCGAAGCTGTTTGGCGATAGCGGACCAACCATCATCAAAGCGCATCTGCAAACTGTTTTTTATCTGCTCAACTTGTCGTGACTGCTGAAAATGATTTAAGCTCTTTGTCACCCAACCATGCGCCTGATAGGTAGTCACTCCAAGCCGCTTTAACAGGTTGACCACAACCAATATGCGGTTGGGCAAGCGTTCGTCACCAAAATGAGCAGGGAATCTTGCTTGCAAAATGCCACCCCCGCCATGACTGATGGCGCCAATATCAAATTTTCCCACCAGCGCCATGATCTCGGCTTTATTCCATCCAGTAAATTCGGCGAGTTTTGCAGTATAGTTTCGCCGTTCTTCAGTAGCAAACGGAGCGACACCAGGACTGTATTCATCCGCGATGGTAAACAGATCAAAGAGATGATCCTGTTGATCAGGCTGTAGCACATCACGAAAAGAAAAGAGCTTGACCAGACGGATCCAGCGATCAAAGGAAACGGCAATATCTCCTTCACGTACCGGGAGATCAGTCAAATTCAGCCAACCCGTATCTGAGCTTTTATCCATCAGTTGGGAGAGTTGCTGAGATGTGATTTGTAGTTTACTGATAATTAATGCGGCCTTATGCAGTCTGATCAGTAATTCCCCAAGAGAGGTTTGGTCAGGAATCAGGGTATCGGCGTCACTTTCTGCTGCCGGGAATTTGAATGCATTTAACAATAACGTGCCTGCCATTTCAGTTGCATCTGAAGGCACTGGTATCTGCTGCAATAATGTCATACAGGTCTCAGAAGGCAATCTCAGCACTTCACCCAGGCCGATGCTCAGAACCTGGCGGAGTGCGGCTTCGATCATCTCTTCGACAGCTGTAAGTTTGCTGTAGATAGAAGCTTGATCGATGGTTCCGGAATTGACAAGTGTCAGGACCTCCTGCAGGATCGCGGTTAGCTGATTCTCCTGATTCACCTGGTTAAAAGCAGTTTCATCACCCAATAGCTTTTCAATCAGTGGACGTAGATCGTCTGCAGAGACGGTTGTGCCGGGGCCTGGGCCAAGAATCTCAAGGGCTTGCCTGATGGTTAATCCAGGCTTGGCCAGTGTATCCAAAGGCTGCAAAGCTTTTTTCAGTGATGCCAGTGCTTCCTGCACCCATTCATCTGTCGGCGCAATTGTCTGAATCGGGAAAGGAATAGTCTGCCGCAGCACATAATCCAACTCGGCGATGGAGAAATCAGACTGTTTAAATGTCTCGACACGTTCGGTAAATCTCAGTGTTTGTAGCGTTTTGTCCAGCCCACCATCCTTTTGAAAGGGGTCGAAGCCGATCAAATCGATCGCCATCAGATAGTCGGCAACAGAAAGGTTCAGGGCACGAGATAGCGATGCATGCCGAAACAGTATCGAGAGATTAACAAGGTTTAACTGGCGATCCGTGGGCTCGATCATACTGAGGACCAAACGGTTTATTTCGTCCAGTGGCATGTTTACTGCGCGGCTAATCGCATCCAGATGCTCGACCAGTGGCTGAGTGGCATCAGCTAGTTCGCTGCCTGTTGCATCAAGCAGAAACGCATCGAACTGAGGTTCTCCTTTACGTCCGGTAAGAAACAGATTTTCATAGAGAGAATAGCTGGCAGGCAAATTCGGATCGCCATAGTTGGCGGTATCGATATCCGACCACCAGGTCAGTATTTCTATCAAGGGAAGTGAGTATCTATCCCGCAAACGCTGCAAATGAGACAAACGTAACAAAAAGTCCTCATCCAGTGCGGGACGGCCCTGGCTGATGCTGAGTGAGAGGCTGGCCAGAGCCTGATCCAGTTCCTGTAATGACCAATCCAGCAACCGCTGCAGACGTAAAAAACGGTGCAAAAATTCCAGATCCTGAGCATTCAATTGGTCAATGCTTATCTTCCTGGGATCGCAATCGCCAGGGTCTTCAAACTTGAGCGTGAGCTTACCGCTGGGATTAAATGATTTCAGCGTCAACAACCGCAACAGATCCTTGTAGCTTAATTGACTGCGTTCCAGAAAGGTGTCGACGACCCGTAATGGAAGCCACCAGTTTCTACTCCCCATCGAATACCCCCACATCTCTGAAGCCAGCCGAGCAGGCACTAACGGCTTGCCACTGATCAGGGTCCACTCGAACTCGCTCAGACCAAGTATCGCCGCGGCTATTGTTGTGCTCCGCCAGCGATCAATTTCGGTCAGGTCATGGGGATTATTGCCCTGACTGAAAGGGAAAAATGCTTCCAGCAATTCCACCCGGCTGGCGCCCAACTTTTCCAGATAAATAGCTGCCTCTTCTTTGTAGAGGTCAAACGGGAAATCAAATGGAAAAACGGCGCTGGCCAACTCACCATAAGCTTCCGGAATGAAATGTTCTGGCTGCGCAGCCAGTTGGCTGGCGCCAAGTGAAGTTTGGGGTACGCCATTACTTCGCGGTTTCACCGCATTTTCCAGTACCTCCAGTACCAGATCGACATAAGGAACCGGTGTTTCAGCATTGGTACACGATAACTTGATATCGAGGATGTCGGGACGTCGAGGCTTGTCAGCTAGCAGTTGATTATTTCGATCACAGAATGAACGGGTTTTAAGTGCTTCCAATCCATTTTTCGGGCTCTCGCCAGCAGGTAACCGATTGGCGGTGGGCTGGATTTCCGTCTCCAGAAAAGCCAGCAAATCCGTCAGATAAGCAGCCGGGCTATATACCGACTCGCAAGGGTTACAAACGCAGCCATCCAGCGATCCAAACAGGCTTGAGAAGTTAGGCACACCCTGCAAGGACTCGGGGCAATCCTCACTGGAAACAGAAACAGGCCGGGGGGAGGTATTGATAAGCGGACTAAAGCGGGCATAAATCCCCAACGCCTTGGCAGCATTCGCCTCGGCCTGGGCATAGATAGCCTTCGCCACGCTCCGCCCTATTCCCTCATCCTGACCGTAGTTATCTATAAAACGTTCGCGCCCCTGACTCAAAATGGCGGTCGATGAGTCCAGCCTGTCTTCCAGCAAGCGTGAAACGACCGTTGGATCTGCACGTAGTCGGTATACCCGTTGAACCCGTTTCAACTCCGCACGAACGGCTAGCTCTTCGGCCTCGTTCTGAATACCAAGCGCCTCCTTATGTTGACATACATAAGCATCGATTCTCGCTGTAGCCAGATCAAAACCGGCATCCGCTTCCAGTATGCGTGGCAATACGCGAGCCGCTCGACCCTCCCCCAGAACGGGATGGCGTGATAAAGCATAGGTTACCGCAACATCGGGATAGGCCTTGACGACATGCTTGTATAACCGTTGGGCAAAAAAAGCGCGGCGCTCCTCGACGGTTTCTCCCGGGACATCTGCAGGTAAATCACTGCCATCTGCCTGCACAGTCCGGTCCACCAGTTCCCGCCAGGTCTCGGGGCCATACTGCCTCGCCAGGTCGCGCAGAGTCTGTACGTTTTCGTCCTGCTGCAGCGCCATTACAGTAGGTAAGTGGTCATCAGCCAGTTCAGCCACGCGCACGGCAAATTCAACCCTGGTGAGGGTTCCGACATCCAGCCCGGTTTTTTCTGCCAGACTGCTCCATATGCCCGGATTTTGCGGATCCATATTTCTTAGCGCCTCAGCCAGCACTGCTTGGACATCGGTTTTAATATCAGCACCTTGCAACAGCTGTCGAAGTTTGCTTCTCCGCCCGGCAAGCGGCTTGTCCAGCATGTGCTCGGTTCTGAGTCCATTGAAACGATGCCAAAGCCCCACCATTTTTTCCCCGCCAGGTATAACTACAACGCCGGTCTCGCAGGCATCAGCGAACGCCTTGCGCACCCGAATCTCGGGCAAATCGAGGAGCTTGTCCAGCGCTTCCGGCAATCCCTGGTGCAACAAGGCGTAATGGAACCAGTCAGGCAACTGGCTCTGTTCAGCCAGTTTGGCGGCGGCAACGAAGCATTCCAGCTGTTTGGGTTCAATCTGAAGGCTCTTTTGCAGAAAGGTCAATTCCCGACCATTGATATCCTTAATTGCAGTGTCTTCCAGAGCAGGCGTAATTCGGGCGCTTAACCGCTCCCACTCACTCAGACCCGCATCCTCATCTACCTTGAGGTTAACCGTGGCTTGCGGCCGGCTGTTATAATGAACGTCAGATGTGTGCAGGATTTCACCTTTCGCGCCAACCACTTCAATCACGAGATTGGCGCTGCCCCGTTTGGGATCCAACAGCTTGTCCTGGTCATAACGAATGGAGTAACGGCCATCTGCTGTGGTTTTCACCTCGCCAAGGAGTTGACGGCGGCGCAGCCCCTGATCGAAGGCGCGAACCACGATCTCGGCAAGAGGATCCCCCTCCAATTGGCGCACCACGCCGGTGACGCTATAGAACTTTGATTGAGCATTCTGATCCCGCCTGCCCTGTTTATGCAACAACTCGTTCAATGCCCTGGCTGTCGCTTCATCCACTTCTCCATCTGGTTCCAGCCGATATTCTTTCTGGAATATGCTTACCAGCCTGGCGGTGGTGCGGCCAAAGTAATGCTTCTCCAGCTCTGGCTTGAGAGCCGCAGTAAGTTTGCGCCGGGTGCTCTCATTAACGCGAAGCAGGAGGCCCCGTACGAGCAGAAGTTGTAGAACATCCTGCAGATTGGTGACTTTTTGCCCCCGCATCTTCTGCTTCAATGGGAAAATAATTGTTTTCATTGTTTGTTCCTCTGTTTCGGCTTGGATGTGAGGGTCATTTCCTAAGTAGCAATTGTGTCAGTCCATCAACTCATTGAATTAACTACCTGTTTTCATGCTTCCATCATCTTTTATACATCGAAGGTGCTATTCAAGACATTAATTCGCCAAGCAACCATGGTGAAAAAGCCAGAGCATTGTAAATATGGCGAAAATTTAAGCCGTTGGAATAGTTGGACTAATTTTAAAAGACAAATCCTAAAACCCCATCCAACTCGGAGCATTATTATGGACCCATTGTTCTAGCTTTTGCTCTGGATCGATAACATCTTTTGCAACCCACCCAACATCTTCTACTAATAAGGCCGCATCTGCAGTTTGGCTAACGAACGGTATTTCTGAAGCTCCAATAGCTTCTAATCCAGCCCTACGAAAATTTCCTTGCACCAATTCATCGGTAACAGCATACACTCCTCCAGCAGTTCCAAGACCGGGCACTAGTCTACCCCCTCTTTTTGCGGCGACCTCAACGATGTCAGACAAGCCTTTTCTTGCTACTGAGGCTGGGACAGGAACAGAAGCTGGTACTTTAACCTTTGTATTCAGCTTTGGTACGGGATCGAGTACTTTTCCCGT
>Ga0256831_1000116_pt1 | contig 41098 bp, 40 predicted proteins | sample 132544metaG_FD_189087 | JGI IMG/M metagenome (GOLD analysis project Ga0256831, IMG submission 189087) | Hydrothermal vent microbial communities from Lau Basin, Pacific Ocean - 132-544 | ecosystem: Environmental > Aquatic > Marine > Hydrothermal vents | place: Pacific Ocean: Lau Basin | collected...
GCTCAGTTATTATCCAGTCTGTTACTTTGTCAATATGTAACTATTCAGTGTATCTGACCGTGACTGTCTACAGGTACTGAATTTCCAGGGGCGCTCAAGTACGTCCATGTATCGGTTTAGAACTTTTCAAAACTTGTTTTGTAAAAAGTTCTTATCCTGGTGATTGTGAAAACATCCATGTTTTCAAAACCCTGTAAATCCAGTACCTGCAGCCATTCACTCTACCTTGCTTTAAATTATACTGATGAGTAGTTATGTTGTTTTTTTATTAAACTATTTAAAGCGTTGTCTTAGATTATAGAATTAAATTTATGATTTTCATTTATATTGTTTAAAAAAAGGGTGAAAAATACAGTTTTTCCAAATAAATGAATAATTGTTCTATAAAAGCCTAAGAAATACCATAATTCTAGTGTAAAATAACGGGTTTTCAATTTAAAGCGAATGAGTGTTTCAGTTATTATGATAGAAGTAACAGGCCTGAAATCCAGAATTATCGACATCCGCAAACGTACTGAGTTGCTTAGGGGGTATCTTTGACTATGATGCCCGTAAGGAACAACTGGAAGAAGTCAACCTGGAACTGGAGTCACCTACGGTCTGGGACAATCCTGAAAATGCCCAGGCCCTGGGCCAGAAAAAGGCTTCTCTGGAGAAAATTGTTAATGGTCTGGACAGGCTGTTTAATGGCCTCGCTGATATTGATGAACTGCTGGAAATGGCTCTGGCAGAAGATGATGAAGAAGCGGTTCAGGATATTATTGATGAACTGGATGAACTGGAAAAGGAAGTCTCTGAGCTGGAATTCCGGCGTATGTTTTCCGGAGAAATGGATGCCAATAATGCTTTTATAGATATTCAGGCCGGTTCCGGCGGTACTGAGGCACAGGACTGGGCCAGTATGCTGCTGCGCATGTATCTGCGCTGGGGTGAAAAAGAAGGTTTTAAAACTGAAGTACTGGAAGTTACTGATGGTGATGTAGCAGGTATTAAGGGTGCCACCATCAAGTTTACCGGTGAGTATGCCTTTGGCCTGTTAAGAACAGAAACCGGAGTACACCGCCTGGTACGTAAATCACCCTTTGATTCTGGTAATCGCCGCCATACCTCCTTTGCTTCAGTCTTTGCTTATCCGGAAGTCAGTGATGATATTGATATTGAAATCAATCCGGCGGATCTGCGTATAGACACCTATCGGGCCAGTGGGGCCGGTGGACAGCATGTTAATAAAACCGATTCAGCCATTCGTATTACCCATGAGCCTACCAATGTGGTGGTGCAGTGTCAGAATGATCGTTCCCAGCATAAGAATAAGGCCGCAGCTATGAAAATGCTTAAGGCCAAGCTGTATGAACTGGAAATTCAGAAACGCAATGCTGAAAAGCAGGAACAGGAAGAAAATAAGTCCGATATCGGCTGGGGCAGTCAGATCCGTTCCTATGTACTGGATCAGTCCAGGATCAAAGATCTGCGTACCGGAGTGGAATCTTCCAATACTCAGGCGGTACTGGATGGGGATTTACGACCCTTTATAGAAGCTTCCCTGAAGTCCAATTTATAATTTTACAAACTAACTAGCTATTATCAAGTGAGATAAGTTGATGTCCGAATCTGAAACAAACGAACAAGCCATAGTTGATGAGAACAGGCTGATTGCACAGCGCCGGGAAAAACTGGCTCAGCTCAGGGAACAGGGTAATGCGTTCCCCAATCATTTTCGTCGGGATTCACTGGCCGCCAGTCTGCACGCACAATATGACCAGTATTCCAGGGAAGAACTGGCAGAAAAAAATATCCGTGCCACCGTGGCCGGTCGTATGATGCTGCAGAGAGTTATGGGTAAGGCCAGTTTTGCCACCATCAAGGATATGTCGGGTAATATTCAGTTATTTGTACAGCGCGACTCATTGCCCGAAGGCTTTTATAACGAACAGTTTAAAAAATGGGATATTGGCGATATTATCGGTGCCGAAGGCGTACTGTTTAAAACCAGAACCGGTGAACTGTCGGTTAAAGTGGACAAACTGGAACTGGTGACCAAGTCACTGCGTCCCTTACCGGAAAAGTTTAAGGGCTTATCCGATCAGGAAACCCGTTATCGTCAGCGTTATATTGATCTGATCATGAACGATGAGACCAAACAGACTTTTATCCTGCGTTCAAAAATCATCAATTACATCCGTAATTTTATGATGCGGAAAGATTTTATGGAAGTGGAAACCCCTATGATGCAGGTCATTCCCGGCGGTGCCACAGCTCGTCCTTTTACCACTTACCATAATGCCCTGAATATGGATCTCTATCTGCGTATTGCCCCCGAGCTGTATTTAAAACGCCTGGTAGTAGGTGGTTTTGAACGGGTATTTGAAATCAACCGTAACTTCAGAAATGAAGGCCTGTCTACCCGGCATAATCCAGAATTTACCATGATTGAGTTTTATCAGGCCTATGCTGATTACCGGGATTTAATGGACCTGACTGAAGAAATGCTGCGCGGACTGGCCAGCGAGGTATTAGGCAAAACTGCTTTTGAATACCAGGGTATGACAGTGGATTTTGGTAAGCCATTCACCCGTATGAGTGTAAAAGAATCCATTCTGCATTTTAATCCCGAGTTAACCGAAGCCCAGCTGGATGATATAGAGCAGGCCCGTCAGGTGGCTGAATCCCTGGGGATACTGCTTAAGGACAGCTATGGTCTGGGCAAGGTTCAGATAGAAATCTTTGAGAAAACTGTAGAACACCGTTTAATGGATCCGACTTTTATCACCGCCTATCCAACCGAGGTATCACCTCTGGCCAGACGCAGTGATGACGATCCTTTTGTTACGGACCGCTTTGAATTCTTTGTGGGCGGCCGGGAACTGGCCAATGGCTTTTCGGAGTTAAACGATCCGGAAGATCAGGCCGAACGTTTCAGAAAGCAGGTGGAAGAAAAAGAAGCAGGGGATGATGAAGCCATGCATTTTGATGAAGATTATATCGTGGCCCTGGAACATGGTATGCCGCCAACGGCCGGTGAAGGTATTGGCATTGACCGTCTGGTTATGCTGTTAACCGATGCGCCGTCAATTCGGGATGTACTGTTATTCCCTCATATGCGGCCGGAAACATCGGCTTAAGTCCCCCTTTGAAAAAGGGGGACTTAAGAGCAGAGTAATTTCTGGATGCACACTAATTAAATAACTGCTGGGTAATTTCAATTTCTTCCATAACAATATCTTCAATTTCAACCACTTCAACATCACCTGCAAGACCTAGTTTGCAGAATGATGGAATAGTATTCCAGTCTATCTGTGCATCCGGATCATCTGTGCCTTCCAGGTTTTGCAGCTTGGCGACAATAACCACATCAACATAATCAACTGTGTCGCTATTATAGCCGTAATTGCTGTGTTCTTTAGCCACCCTGACCATTTCTTCAGAGAAGTTCCAGCTTTCCATTATGGATGCGCCAATGGGACCGGACAGGCGTTTAAGCAGAGAGGCAAATATTTCTTCATTCTGTAACAGGGCCGGGATTTCTTCAGCACGGGTCAGGATGGGTAAAGCGCCAATATTATGCACCAGACCGGCCAGCATGGCCTGATCAGGTTTCAGTCTGGTAAAATGGCTGGCCATAACCGAGGCAATAGAGGCCACCTGGGTACTCTGGGACCAGATAGACTGCATGTATTTTTCTGTCAGCGGATGAGTAGCCTGAAATATCTGCTCCATGGCCATAGTGGTTACCATGGACTTAACCAGAGCATGCCCCATACGGGTAATGGCCTGATCCACTGTTTCGGTTTTCTGGCTGCCGCGCAGCAATGGACTATTAGCTACCTGAATCATCCGGGCAGATATAGCCGGGTCTTCAGAAATGACTTCTGCTATCTGTTTGGAACTGGCATCTTCGTCAGATACCGCATCACGGATTTTCAGTGCAATTTCGGGCAGGGTAGGCAATACCAGCTTCTGTTTTTCCAGGTCATCCAGCAATGCGACGTAAAATTTATCTTCAAGAACCTTGTTGCTCAATTTGGATCCTTTTAAAAATAGTAACTGCTCAGCATGTTTAGATTTTGTGCCAGTTCAAGGTACAATAGCTTCACTACCTCAAGAGGCGCACGGAAAATGTGAGCGTATAGTAATACGTGACCATTTGAGTACGAAAATAACGCATCTCTTACCTACAAGAGTGGTGCAAAAGATGAATACGCTGGGTAGTTACAAAAAATAGATTAACAACCTGTCAGTATATATAGCACAATGTCCGGAAAGTGCCAGTAAAATTTACCATCCCTGTTTTATTCTGTTTCAACAGAATAGGGCAGCTCCAGAATAGTTAAGGGCTGCTGCATGGCCTCGTCCAGGAAAATATCCTGCTTTTCAACAGCATCATTGGTGATAACAGCCAGCAGAGTCACTTCTCCCTGGGCGGAGAATTGTGCATCGACAATATTGCCTGCACCCTGACCGCTAGATGAGGAGGCAGAAAAGAGACTGGCTCCGGGTTCCGGTAGTGTTTCACTCTGACAGCATGCCAGGTACATACGGCGTTTTAATTTGCCCAGGTACTGCATGCGGGCGACAACTTCCTGCCCGGTATAACAGCCTTTTTTGAAATTAACCCCATTGAGGAACTGCAAGTTGACCATTTGTGGAATAAAGCTTTCAGCGGTCTGAGGAAAAACATTGGGTATGCCGGCTTTAATATCCAGCAGACGCCACTGTTGAGTAGAAAGCAGTTCAGCCTGTTCAGTTAATGAGTCCCATAAAGCCTGTATGTCATCAAAATAGCCCAGACATTCAAAACGAGGTACATCTCCGGCCAGACGCAGCAGGAGCATACCATTATGTTGAGTGACCATATTGGCCTGCTCAGGAATGCTAAACCCGGCATTGTGTAACACCTGTTCGGAATTTTTGCCAGCCAGACCGATTTTTATAATATCATCACTGACATCGTTAAGTTCGACCTTGCTCATCAGAATAAACATTTTCAGACGTTTAATATTCTCCGCCAGTAGTCCGTATGGCAGTTGCAGCAACAGGCTGTCATGGTTTTGTATAGTATTCTGTATTATATGGAACAGGGCACGCATACGGCCTTTAGGTGTACACAGGGCACTAAGCTGAGACAGGCTGGAACTGACGGCATTTATATCATTGGTTAATTGCCCCTGAAGATAGGTCAGTCGATCATCGCCGCTGACTTCCATGATACCCAGCCAGGACAGATCGGTCAGATACAGATCCGTTTCAGGAAGCCCAGTGGTGGAATTATTGATTACCTCTCTGTCTGAGTTAAGATTAAGGCCTGTTTCAGTTAAATAATCGATCCATTTATTCGTCATTTTGTTGATCTACTCTCATTTAGGTATATGCTTTAGACATATAATGTCATTCAGGATAATTTTCAATGCATTCCAGTATTCATTCTGCTGTTCGTGCTGCTAAAAGCCGGCCTAAAAACCTGAATCTGCTGACTGTCCGCTTCCCTTTGTCGGCAGTCATGTCAGTGGGTCACAGGGCGGCTGGTATTTTATTATTTCTGGCCCTGCCTTATTTTTTATATCTGCTGCAATTATCTCTGTCCGGTGAAAGCGGTTTTCTGCAGGTTAAAAATGATTTAAACAATATCTGGCTGAAACTGGTATTACTGGTATTTATCTGGGCACTGGCGCATCATTTCGTTGCCGGCATCCGTTATTTCCTGCTGGATCTGGATATTGGTATTGAACGGCAGACAGCTCAGAAATCGGCTCTGCTGGTTATGATCCTGGGGGTTCTGGTGACCGCAATAGCGGCTTTCTTTTTATTTTGAGTAATAATTTTAACTAAATATAAATCAGGAGTCTGACTGAATGTCATATCAGGCAAAAGGCCTGCAGGCCTGGCTGCTGCAGCGTTTAACCGGCGCATTTATGGCGCTGTATATCCTCTATGTACTGGGTGTTGTGGTATTTTCTGAAAACATGAATTATCAGCAATGGACAGGCTGGCTGTCGCATCCGCTGATGAATACGGCCACGGGTCTGTTTTTTCTGACTCTGGCCTACCATGCCTGGGTGGGAATGCGTGATATTGTTATTGACTATGTACCCCATGATGCACTTCGTCTGCTGGTTTTGACTCTTATCAGCCTGTTTCTGATCAGTTCAGGCCTTTATATGCTGAAAATTCTGTTTTCCCTGTCACTGAGCGTTTAATAATCCCGGAGAAAGTCTGTAATGACGATTGCCAAAAGAAAATTTGATACTCTGGTCATTGGTGCTGGTGGCGCGGGACTGAGGGCAGCATTGCAACTGTCTCAGGCTGAAGCTACGGTGGCGGTGGTTTCCAAGGTATTTCCAACCCGTTCGCATACTGTAGCGGCCCAGGGCGGTATTAATGCCGCTTTGGGTAATGTCACTGATGATCACTGGCACTGGCATATGTATGATACGGTAAAAGGCAGTGATTATCTGGGTGATCAGGATGCCATTGAATATATGTGCCGTGCAGCCCCCAATACCGTCATAGAACTGGAGCATTATGGAGTACCGTTTTCCCGTCTGGAAAACGGCCGGATTTATCAACGACCCTTTGGCGGCCAGAGTCAGAACTTCGGCGGTGAACAGGCGGCCCGTACCTGTGCAGCAGCGGATCGAACCGGCCATGCCATGCTGCATACCCTCTATCAGCAGAATATTAATGCCAGAACCCATTTTTTTGATGAGTTTTTTGCCGTGGATTTACTCAAAAATGAGCGGGGCGACATTCTGGGTACGCTGGCTTTTGATATTGAAAGCGGTGAAAAACTTATTATTGAAGCCAAAACCACGCTTATTGCCACCGGAGGGGCCGGGCAGCTATTCAGAACCAATACTAACGCCAGTATTAATACCGGTGACGGACTGGCTATGGCTTTACGGGCAGGTATACCTTTACAGGATATGGAGTTTTTTCAGTTTCATCCCACCGGAGTGGCCGGTAAGGGTATGTTGATCAGTGAAGGGGTACGCGGTGAAGGCGGTTATCTGGTTAACAGTGAAGGTGAACGGTTTATGGAGCGTTATGCCCCTCACGCCAAAGACCTGGCTTCCAGAGATGTGGTCAGCCGCGCCATTGCGGTTGAAATAAGAGAAGGGCGGGGCTGCGGACCGAATAAGGATTATGTACTGTTAAAAGTGGATCATCTGGATCCGGAAGTGATAAAAAAACGCCTGCCGGGGATCCGGGATATCAGCCTGACGTTTCTGGGGATTGATCCCATTGAAGCACCCATGCCGGTATTTCCAACGGCACACTATACTATGGGAGGTATTCCGACTAATCGTTATGCCCAGGTGGTGGTGCCCGTGGGTACTGGAGCTGAGGAGGTAATACCCGGCCTGTATGCGGCCGGAGAATGTGCCTGTGCCTCGGTACACGGTGCTAACCGTCTCGGCGGAAATTCTCTGCTGGATATTGTGGTCTTTGGCAGGGCCGCCGGTAAACATATCATTGACTATCTGAAAACTCACCGCCAGCATCAGCCTTTACCGGATGAAACAGTAGAGCAGGCTGTGCAAAGACTGGCCCGTTGGGAGCAGCCCGGTTCTGCGGCTGATAATTCCGCAAAAGTAGAAAGTGTGGCTGCTTTAAAAGCTGAATTTCAGCAGCTTATGGAAGAAAAGTGCGGTGTGTTTAGAACGGAAGAGGTATTAAATGAGGGGGTGCAGGCAGTTAAGTCTATTAAGGAACGTCTGCAGCATGCTGTTATCAGCGATTATTCCCGTATTTTTAATACCGCCAGAGTCGAAGCCCTGGAGCTGGAAAATCTGGTGGAACTGGGACTGGCCACTGTCATCAGTGCCCTGTCCAGACAGGAGAGCCGCGGTGCCCATTCCAGAGTGGATTTTCCTCAGCGGGATGATGAGCACTGGCTCAGGCACAGCCTGTATTATCAGCAGGACAACCGTTTAAGTTATAAACCGGTGCGCACCCGGCCCATCAGTGTTGATACCTTTCCACCTAAAGAGCGGGTTTACTAAATTATGCGTTTTTCTATCTATCGGTATAATCCTGAAACAGACAGCAGGCCCCGTATGCAGGACTTTGAACTGCAGGAAATAACACCGGGTTTAATGCTGCGTGATGCTCTGCTGAGAATAAAAAATGAACAGGATGAAAGCCTGACCTTCAGACATTCCTGCGGGGAAGGGGTCTGTGGTTCTGACGGCATGAACATTAACGGCAAAAACGGTCTGGCCTGTATTACCCCATTGGCGGAGTTATCTGAACCCGTAGTGATTCGGCCCTTGCCAGGTCTGCCGGTGATCCGTGATCTGGTGATTGATATGACCCAGTTTCTTAACCAGTACCGGGCCGTCAAACCCTGGCTGATTGTTAAGGATCCGATACCGGAAGTGGAATTTACTCAAAGTCCGCAGGAGCGGGACAAACTGGACGGCCTTTATGAATGTATTTTGTGCGCCTGCTGTTCAACTTCCTGTCCTTCTTTCTGGTGGAACCCGGATAAGTTCCGCGGGCCGGCGGCCTTATTGCAGTCCTGGCGCTTTCTGGCCGACAGTCGGGATCAGGCCACTGAAGAACGTCTGGAAGATCTGGAAGGCCCCTATAAACTGTTCCGCTGCCATACTATTATGAGTTGCGTGGATGCCTGTCCCAAGCACCTGAATCCGACCAAAGCCATTGGGCATATTAAACAGCTGATGCTCAAGAATATGCTGTGATGACTAATAATATCGAACAGGACAAATCATATAAAAACCGCCGGCGTCTGCAATGGCAGTGTCGTCGAGGTATGCTGGAACTGGAATTATTTCTGCAGGATTTTCTGACTTATGACTATGATGCCCTGTCGGAGGATCAGAAATGTAAATTTGAGCAGTTATTAACTATAATTGACCCCGTACTGTTTGATTATCTTATGGGAATGCAGGAAGCAAATGAACCAGAACTCAGGGATATTGTCCACACCATCCGAACTGCCCATCAACAGCGGCTTCACAATCACTCTTAAGCCCGCCAGAGGGCTGATAATTATTTACAGTTTTTTTACGGCACTGTTAATAGTGGCTGTATGGATAAGTGCTGTTGCATTCTGGATTAAATGGCTGCTGCTTACAGTAACCGCTGTTTATATGTACCATCTGTTTAGAAAACACTTACTGATGACTCATGACAAAGCCATCAGCCGGTTAACCTTAACGGATTTTAACTGGTGTTTTGTCTGTTATAACAATAACGAAGTGATTAAGGCGGATATACTGCCGGATTCTGTGCTGACAGAATACCTGGTCATTCTGAATTTAAAGCCGCATAGAAAATCCGGCTGGATTAAAAAAGTGTTATTTGCTTTTTATGGTGAGTCAGTATTAATTACCCGCAGCCGGGTAGGGGCGGATCGCTTCAGAGACTTAAAGCGACGTTTAAAACTTATAAATTTTAATTAAAACCAGAGGAACCTGCAGATGTCAGCACGCCCGGGAGCCAATGTTTACTTTTCAGGCGGTATCAGTACAGTGTCCTTTAAAAAGTTCTTGTCATCAGTATAAGGATAATCCAGAGTATAATGGAGGCCGCGGCTTTCCTTGCGCTGCATGGCACTGTTAATAATCAGTTCTGCAACGGTCACCAGATTCCTCAGTTCAATTAAATCGCCGTTTATTAAGTACTGGCGGTAATAATCATCCACCTCCCGTTTGAGCAGGTTGACCCTTTGACGAGCCAGCAGCAGACGCTTGTTTTTACGTACAATGCCGACATAATTCCACATAAAACGGCGCAGTTCATCCCAGTTGTGGGTAATAACTACTTCTTCTTCTGAGCCGGTCACCCGGCTGTCATCCCAGGGGGGAAGCAAGGGTTCACATTCATAGCGGCTTAGTCCGTCCTTAATCACTTTAGCAGCGGCTTTCCCAAATACAATGCATTCCAGCAGGGAATTGCTGGCCATGCGGTTAGCACCATGCAGTCCGGTAAAGGCGGTTTCTCCAATGGCAAAAAGATTATCAATATCCGTCTGACCATTTAAATCGGTCATAATACCGCCGCAGGTATAATGGGCGGCAGGGACTACTGGAATCGGTTCCCGGGTAATATCAATGCCGTAACTGAGGCAGCGCTCATAAATGGTTGGAAAATGATCCTTAATAAAATCAGCAGACTTGTGCGTAATATCCAGGTGTACATAATCAGAGCCGGTACGTTTCATTTCATAATCAATTGCCCGGGCAACAATATCTCTGGGGGCCAGCTCTTCCCTGGAGTCAAACTTATGCATAAAAGGAGTACCGTCGGGCAGTTTTAATTTGGCTCCTTCTCCGCGCAGGGCTTCAGTAATTAAAAAGGATTTGGCTTTAGGATGATACAGACAGGTCGGGTGAAACTGATTAAATTCCATATTAGCTACCCGGCATCCGGCCCGCCAGGCCATGGCAATACCATCACCGGTAGAGGTGTCAGGATTGCTGGTGTACAGATAGACCTTGCTGGCACCGCCAGTGGCCAGAACGGTATATTTGGCCGGTACATCCATTACCTGGTTATTGCGGGTATCCAGAAGGTACAGGCCAATGCACTGTTTTTTATTGTCCGGCGACATAATCAGATCAACAGCCAGATAATGATCGAACACCTTAATATTCTTATGCTCGTCTAAGCGCTCAATCAGTCCCCTGGATAATGCCTTACCTGTAGCATCAGCCGCATGGATAACCCGGCGCTGGCTGTGGCCTCCCTCCCGGGTTAGGTGATAATCCTCCCTGTTTTCCTCTCTGGAAAAGGTCACTCCCTGTTTAATAAGCCACTCAATGGCCTGCCTGCCATGTTCAATGGTGTAGTGAACAGCATCTGGATGACACAGGCCGGCCCCGGCATTGAGGGTGTCCTCAATGTGTGACTGAATACTGTCGTTGGCCTCGTCCATCACTGCAGCGATTCCACCCTGGGCATAAAGGGTGGAGCCATTGGCTATATTACCCTTGGAAATAAGCGCTATTTTGGGAGGGCGTGCGTCTGGATGGTGTTCTGTCTGTTCTGCCAGGGCCAGAGCAACAGTGAGTCCGGCGGCACCGGTACCGACAATAATGACATCAAAACATTGAGTATCCATAAATTTCCTGAAATTTCCTGGAACAGGTACTGATTATGCCCAATTTTACCATAAATACCTACTATCCTAATGGGAGTATATAAAATTAACAGTTGCTGAATGCCCTGATAAAATTTATGGATATAATTATAATAAATCGGAACTAATTAACGGTATAAATGTCCTAAATACAGAAGCGTTGGTAATGTCCATTGAGGGTTAAAAATGGTATATTGAACCAATGACTTTTTTGATAATAATGAGGAACCAATGAGCGATAATGAATCGCAGAATAAAATCGATCTGGAGATAATTAAACGAGTACAACGGGGTGATAAAAGTGCATTTGATTTACTGGTAATCAAATATCAGCATAAACTGGCCAAGTTGGTTGCTCCCTATGTCCGTGACAGCGATGATGTTCTTGATGTGGTTCAGGAGTCGTTTATTAAGGCGTATAAGGCTTTACCGCGTTTTCGCGGTGACAGTGCATTTTATACCTGGCTGTACCGTATTGCCATTAATACGGCCAAAAATTATATAACGGCACAGAGCCGAAGACCGCCGCGCTCTGATGTGGATGCTACAGAAGCTGAATATTATGATGGTGGTGCTGTTTTGCATGACAACTCGACTCCCGAAGCGAACATGATAAAACAGGAAATTAAGGAAGCCATCGATCAGGCTATTTCAGACTTGCCGGAAGAACTTAAAGTGGCCATTACACTCAGAGAGTTTGAGGCCATGAGTTATGATGAAATTGCAGAAGTTATGGACTGTCCGGTAGGTACAGTTCGATCACGTATTTTCAGAGCCAGGGAGGCCATTGATAAAGAGATTAGGGAACTTATAGCCTGAATAAGAAACTAAGCAGTATACCCTGAAAAAAACAGGGGATAAGGTTATAATTCTGGAGGGTGAAAGTGATGAAAATCTCTGGTAATTATAGCAGCACTGACAGTAATAGTAGCTCTGGCAGTAACAATACAGTAAACAATACAACAACGAGTGTAGTCAATATGTCTAAACCGGAATCACAGGAAATTTTATCTGCTTTTCTTGATGCAGAACTGTCTAATCAGGAAATTACAGAGGTGGTTGATAAACTACTTAAAGATCCGGATTATAAAGCGCACTACAGGTGTACCCAGCTGGTCAGTGATGTCATTCATGAACAGGCACACCCTGCATTACTGAAAAATAATGTATTACAGTCTGTTTCAGTGCAACTGGAAGAACTGCCTGCTTATCATGTGAATGACAGTGAACTGGTGAAGCCGAAAATTGAAGACGTTACCCGCTCCAGCCTGTTTAAAACCATTATGGGACATAAACTGGTTAGCGGGCTTTCGGTGGCAGCTTCGGTTATGTTTGTTACTCTGTTTACCCTGCAGCAGTTTAATAATGCCCCGGAAGGCAGCGGTGCAGGAATAAATGTCGCTGACACGGCTATAGACAATAGTTATACCCCTTCACTGATACAGGCTTCTGCCCAGTTACCGGCTACCCTGGTGTCCGGTACCGGGGCAACCATTTCCAATCGTCAGTTAAAACAGCAGTATCAGTGGGTGGAAGCCGATCCTGAGCTGGCACGTCAGGTCAGGCAGTATCTGAATGATCATGAAGTTCATCGGGCAGCTTATACTTTACAGCCGCAGATTAGAGAGGCCAGTTATCAAATCAATGAGTAGTGCCCGTGTTGTTTCAATGAGTAAATATCTGGCATCAGCTGCAAGAGGCATTACCGTTGCCCTTGCGGTCTTTTTTTTCAGCCTTTTCCCCCTGACGCAGGCATCTGCCGGCGATTCAATCAGGGATTTATTATCAAATTTTGTCGCCAATGGCGCCAGCCAGCTTTTTGACGGTACCTTTGTCTATCTGTACGGTGACCAGGTACAGACTATCAAGGTTCACCGCAGTCTTAATGATAAAGGCCAGGTCGTCGAATCTTTTACCCACATTGATCAACCGCAGGAAAGTCATTCCAGAGTGCTGGTCAATCAGTACTGCAGATTGAAAAACGGCTGGCAGTATCAGTTTAATGCCATATCTTCCAGTTTTCCGTTCCGGGTTAATAACCAGTTTGAACAGTTGCAGAAATATTATACCTTTGACCCTGTGCCATCCGGCAAAGTGGCCGATATAGCAACCAGAGGTGTGGGTATTAAAGCTTCTGATCCTTATCGTTACAGCTATAAACTCTGGTTTGAACCACAATCTGCAACATTGATGAAATACCAGCTGCTCAGTGCAGATAATAAAATTGTGGAACAGTATCTGTTTACCGATATTACCTTTTATCCTTCTGTTATTGCTGCAGCATCAGAACAGCAGACAACTCCTACCTGTTATCAGCGTTTTGCAGGTTTACAACAGGCGACTGAAAAGTATCTAGACCTGCAGTCATTTCCTGTCGGTTATGAACCGGTATCCTGGCGTAAAGGCCGCATCGGGCATAGTGAACGTCAGGCCGAGCAGTTTCAGATCAGTGATGGTCTGGCCGATGTATCAGTTTTTATAGAAGATGTTATTGATAATAGTAAACATATCAGCGGTGTGCTTCGCATGGGACCTATGACCGTGGCCGGTAAAACCATTGGCACTCATCAGGTAACTGTTATTGGTGCTATACCGGTTGAAGGTGCGCTCAAAATACTCGATTCTATTAAGGTGCCCTGATGGTTGAAGAACAGGCCCGGGTAGTGGACAGGGAAGGGGACTATGTCTGGGTAGAAACCCAACGTCAGAGCAGTTGCGGCTCCTGTTCCGTAAAAAACGGCTGCGGTACCCAGGTTTTATCAAAAGTTTTTGGCAATAAGTCGGCCTATATTCGTTGCCGTAATACCTGTCAGGCCAAAATCGGCGATCAGGTCATTATTGGTATCAAGGAAGGGGAGTTATTATCCGGTTCCTTTCTTCTGTATCTGCTGCCGATTTTAACCATGATTGCTGTCTCAGGAACAGGTGTAGCCATAGCCGGGCAATGGTGGCCGCAGGGAACCGATCTGCTGGCCATTATCGGTGCTGTTATCGGACTGGTGACAGGCCTGAAATATTCCCGCATTATCAGTCATACCAATCCCCGGAAACAGACTCATAAAAAATCCGGTCATGGCTTTCAGAACACAAAATATGAGCCGGTTATTCTGCGCAAGGTTAATCCCCTGCCGTCTGTAAAACAGGTCATCTGGAATAAACCGTGATAGTCAATTTTTATTACCGTACCGGCTGTCATCTATGCGAAGACCTTTATGCCGATCTCCTGCCTTATGAAACTACCCATGGCCTGACGATTATTATGCATAATATTGATAAAGAACCGGCCTTAAAAGAAAAATACAACCAGCTGGTACCGGTACTGACCGATGCAGGCGGTAATGAAATCTGTCATTATTTTTTTGATAAGGCGGGTTTTGAAAAGTTATTAACCGATCCTTCCTGATCACTCTACTTTCTACCCATAATTTGTTACAATCGCCGGTTTTATTGACCCTTATAAGGCTGGAAGTACTAAGTGGCTGAACTCGAGTTTATACGTAACTTTTCAATTATTGCTCATATTGATCACGGCAAGTCCACACTCTCGGATCGACTGATTCAGATCTGCGGCGGATTAACCGCACGTGAAATGCAGGCCCAGGTGCTTGATTCCATGGATATTGAACGGGAACGGGGCATTACTATTAAGGCACAAAGTGTTTCCCTGGATTATAAGTCTGATGACGGCCATACCTACCAGCTAAACTTTATTGATACTCCCGGACATGTGGATTTTTCCTATGAAGTTTCCCGCTCACTTGCGGCCTGTGAAGGCGCTTTGCTGGTTGTGGATGCCTCTCAGGGGGTAGAAGCTCAGAGTGTGGCCAATTGTTATACAGCCATTGAGCAGGGTCTGGAAGTCCTGCCGGTACTGAATAAAATTGACCTTCCGGCCGCCGATCCCGTGCGGGTAATGACTGAAATTGAAGAAGTCATAGGCCTGGATGCTATGGATGCTCCCCTGGTCAGCGCCAAGACCGGCGAAGGTATGCATGAGCTGCTTGAGTACCTGGTCAAACATATTCCGCCGCCGCAGGGTGATCGGGATGCCCCATTGCAGGCCCTGATCATTGACTCCTGGTTTGACTCCTACCTGGGCGTTGTGTCACTGGTGCGGGTTATGCAGGGCACATTAAAAGTCAAAGATAAAATGCTGGTCATGTCTACAGGCAAGACCCATGTGGTGGACGGCGTAGGCATTTTTACCCCCAAACGTGAAAAGAAAACTTTCCTGACCGCTGGAGAAGTGGGCTATGTGATTGCCGGTATTAAGGATATTTACGGGGCGCCGGTTGGTGATACGCTGACCACTGCTCATAACCCCTGTAAGGAATCCCTGGAAGGCTTTAAAGAAATTCAGCCTCGGGTTTTTGCCGGTTTATTTCCGGTTACCTCTGATGATTATGAAGGTTTACGCGAAGCTCTGTCCAAGTTAAAGCTTAACGATGCGGCATTATTTTATGAACCTGAAGTGTCTCAGGCACTGGGTTTTGGTTTTCGCTGCGGTTTCCTGGGCATGCTGCACATGGAAATTATCCAGGAGCGCCTGGAACGTGAATATGAACTGGATTTAATTACTACGGCGCCGACGGTTATTTATCAGGTGCTGACCACCAAAGGCGAAATCATTGAAATTGACAATCCAGCGGATCTGCCGGATCGTTCCACCATTGAAGAAATTCGCGAACCCATTATTATTGCTAATATTTTAATGCCTCAGGAATATGTGGGGAATGTAATCAGTCTGTGTATTGAAAAACGCGGTGTACAGAAGAAAATGCAGTATGTGGGCAACCAGGTCAATATGACCTTTGAAATGCCTATGAATGAAGTGGTGCTGGACTTTTTTGACCGTCTGAAGTCCGTCAGTCGTGGTTTTGCCTCCCTGGAATATCACTTTGAGCGTTTTGAAGCCTCTAAACTGGTCAAAATGGATATTTTAATAAATGGCGAAGTCGTGGATGCCCTGTCGCTGATTATTCATGAAGATTTTGCCCTGAAACGCGGTCGTGAACTAACCGAAAAAATGAAAGAACTGATCCAGCGGCAGATGTTTGATGTGGCTATTCAGGCGGCTATTGGTTCCAAGGTGATTGCCCGAACCAATGTTAAGGCCTTAAGAAAGAATGTTACCGCCAAGTGTTATGGCGGTGATGTCAGCCGTAAACGTAAACTGCTCGAAAAGCAGAAAGCGGGTAAAAAGCGTATGAAGCAGGTCGGGCGTGTGGAAATTCCACAGGAAGCCTTTCTGGCCGTGCTGCATATTGGTAATGATTAGTGTACATTAGTTTATTGATGTACACTAACTAGATAAGAGATAACTAATGGATTTTGATATAGCACTTGTTCTGGTGGTACTTACCTTTGCCTCCGGTATTATCTGGATAATGGATAAATATTTATGGGAAAAAGAACGTAAGGCCAGACAGCAGGCCAAACTGGATAAAAAGGGTAAGGAACTCACCGAGCAGGAGCGTGATGCGTTGCTGGCGGATCCGGTGATTGTGGATTATGCCAAATCCCTGTTTCCTATATTCTTTATTGTTCTGCTGCTGCGTTCTTTTATTTTTGAACCGTTTCGAATTCCTTCCCAGTCCATGATGCCTAATTTGTGGGTAGGTGATTTTATTCTGGTGAACAAGTTCAGTTACGGGGTGCGCCTGCCGGTTTTAAACCTGGAAATACTGGATACTGGAAAGCCCAAAAATGGGGATGTGGCGGTTTTTCGTTATCCTGTGAATCCATCTATTAATTTTATAAAGCGGGTTATCGGTGTACCTGGCGATCACGTGATTTATAAAAACAAGGTTCTTTATATCAATGGTAAAATGATCCCGCAGGAACTTATTGGGGTATACCAGGGGGAAGGTTCCGGAGAGAAAATGACCGGAGCTATTCTTAAAAATGAGGATTTACTGGGTGTTAAGCATAATATTCTGCTGGTCCCCGGCAAACCGGATTATAGCCACATGTATTTTTCAAAGTTCTATAAAGAAGGGCATATTGACCTGGTAGTGCCGGAAGGCCATTATTTTATGATGGGTGATAATCGTGATGAGAGCCATGACAGCCGTTTCTGGGGGCTGGTGCCGCAGGAGAATCTGGTGGGCAAGGCTTTTATGATCTGGTTTAACTGGGATGTGGGTCACGGTTTGTTCTGGGAGCGTATTGGCAATACTATTGAATAATCAATAAGATGGATTATACTTTTAATAATAAATATTTAATTCCCATTATCAGAAGGAAATAAAATGCTTAAACAGGGCTTAAAATACAGACAACAAAAAGGTTTTACTCTGGTTGGATGGATAATTGTTATTGCTATATTTCTGTTCTTTGCTTACCTGGCCATGATTCTGACTCCCGTTATTGTGGGTAACCACACCATGGATCGTATTCTGGAATCCTTAAAAGAAGAACCCGGTATTACCCAGAAGTCCAAACGCCAGATCTGGCGTTTAATAGACAACCGCATGCTGATTAACCAGGTTCGCAGTGTCACCAAAGATGATTTTGAAATTGTTAAAGAACCCAATAAAGTTGTGGTCTACCTGGAATATGAAGACCGGGTGCATTTTGCAGCTAATATTTATATCGTTTTCGAACGGGAAAAATCCGTAGAACTGGTTAGAAATTGATAAAAAATCTTGATCCTTTATGTACCAGGCTGGGTTATCATTTTAAAGATATCAGCCTCCTTAAAGTGGCTTTAAGTCATCGCAGTATTGGTAAAAATAATAATGAACGCCTGGAATTTCTGGGTGACTCGGTGGTCGGTTATGTGATTGCCCAGGAGCTTTACCAGAGACTGGCTGATGATAGTGAGGGTAATTTAAGCCGTTATCGTTCTCTGCTGGTTAAGGGTGATACCCTGGCCAGTATTGCCCGACAGTTTGAAGTCGGGAAGTATTTAAAACTGGGCGGCGGTGAACTCAAAAGCGGCGGTTACCGGCGTGATTCTATTCTGGCTGATGCCATGGAAGCCATTATTGGTGCCATTACTCTGGATTCTGATATTGAACAGGCCCGTCAATGTATTTTAAGCTGGTATAAAAGTCGCCTGGATAATATTACCTCTCTTGATCTCAAAGACCCCAAAACCCGTCTGCAGGAATATCTTCAGTCCCGGAAATACGAATTACCGAAATATAAGGTGGTTTCTGTTAACGGTAAGGAGCATGCCCAGATTTTCCAGGTGGACTGCACTGTTACTGAACTGGGGCAGACTATTTCTGCCCAGGGCAAAACCCGCCGGGCGGCAGAGCAGAAAAGTGCGGAACTAATGCTTGAAAAAATTTCAGAGAAAAACCAATGACCGATACTGATAACCCTGGAGAGGGCACTGCCTCATTTCCGGATGACTACCGCAGCGGCTATGTGGCCATTATCGGTCGACCTAATGTAGGCAAGTCCACCCTGTTAAACCGTATCCTGGGGTTTCATCTCAGTATCACCTCCAAAAAGCCCCAGACTACCCGTCACCGTTTACTGGGTATTAAAACCACCCGTACCGCCCAGGCGGTTTATATTGATACCCCGGGACTGCACCAGAATTATAAAGGGGCTATTCACCGCTATATGAACCGTGAAGCCTTAACGACCCTGCAGGATGTGGATGTGATTGTTTTTGTAGTGGACGGTCTTAGATTAACCCCGGAAGATGAGTATGCAATTACTTTGCTGGAAAAATGCGATCAGCCGGTGATTCTGGTGGTTAATAAAACCGACAAGATAAAAAACAAGAAACTACTACTGCCATTTCTGGAAAATATCAGTCAAAGACTCAAGTTTGCCCAGGTTCTTCCAGTATCAGCCGCCAAAGGCAGTAATGTGGCAGAACTGGAAAAAGCCATAGAAGCCCATCTGCATATTTCTTCCCCTTATTATCCTGAAGAGCAGATCACGGACAAATCGGAGCGTTTCCTGGCCGCTGAACTGATCCGGGAAAAAATTATGCGCCTGCTGGGACAGGAAGTACCTTATGCTACAGCCGTAGAAGTGGAAGCTTTTGAAGAAGATGAAAAACTGATTAAAATAGCTGCCATTATCTGGGTTGAAAGGGACAATCAGAAAAGCATAATTATTGGTCATAAAGGCCAGCAGTTAAAGGAGATCGGCAAACAGGCCCGCCTGTCTATGGAAGGGCTGTATAACAAAAAAGTGTTTCTGAAACTCTGGGTTAAGGTTAAGGACGGCTGGTCGGATGATGAGCGTGCATTAAAAAGCCTGGGCTATTTTGATGAATACGGTGCCTGATCGGGTAAAACTGGATCATAAAAAGGCGGTGGTTCTTCACCATTATAATTATCAGGACAACAGCCTGATTGTTAATTTTTTTGTGCAGGATCTGGGAAAACTCAGCGCTGTAGCCAGGGGTGTAAAAAATTCAAAAAAAAGCCGTTACGCCTTATTGCAGCCTTTCCAGCAACTGATTATCAGCTTAAGTGGCAAAGGCGATCTGCTGACTCTGACTCAGGTAGAGGCGCTGTCGCAGGCGGATTCAGAAAAATGGAACCTGAAGGGCAAGTCTCTTTATTGCGCCTACTATATTAATGAACTGCTGCTAAATCTTTTGCCCTCTCATACTGACTGCTCGGCTATCTTCAACCTTTATCATGAAGTCCTGAAACTGCTGAGCAGTCACATTGATGACAGTGCCCAGGACAACTTTCATTATGAAATTCCTCTGCGTCTGTTTGAGCTGAAATTACTGGAGTTTCTGGGTTATGGCCTGAACCTGACAGTGGATCAGAGCAGTGGTGAGAAGGTCAGTGCTGACAGGCAATATTATTACCAGCTGGATGTCGGGCCGTATCTTCAGCAGAATACCGAGGTACAGGCTTTATTGATTAGCGGTCAGACTTTGTTGGATATGGCCCAAAGCCGGTTTAATGATCAGAAAACCTTGCATGAAAGCAAACAATTATTAAAATGGGCTATTTCCCAGCATCTGAATAAACCTTTAAAAAGCCGTGAGCTGTTTAAACAATTATACGCTAATAAATAAAATACCCCTCGTTCCCGAGCAGGAGCATGGGAACCTGAAGTCATTCCTTTAATTGAGGACAAGAGTTTGAGAACCAAATTAATACGCAGCGATTCCATTTTACTGGGCGTCAATATCGATCACATTGCTACTTTAAGACAGGCACGAGGCACCCGTTATCCAGATCCGGTCAAAGCGGCTATGGATGTGGAGCAGGCCGGCGGGGACAGTATTACCCTGCATTTAAGAGAGGATCGCCGGCATATCCAGGAACGGGATGTGTTTTTAATTAAGGAAGTCCTGCAGACCCGAATGAATCTGGAAATGGCCGTTACCGAGAGTATGCTGGATATTGCTGAACAGGTTAAACCGGCAGACTGCTGTCTGGTGCCGGAAAAAAGGGAAGAGTTAACCACTGAAGGCGGTCTGGATGTGGCCGGGCAGGTTTCTAAAATTACTGATGCCTGCCAGCGCCTGTCTGAGACCGGGGTGCGAGTCTCATTATTTATTGATGCGGATAAAGCCCAGATTGATGCGGCAGCCCAGGTGATGGCACCGGTTATTGAAATACATACCGGGCATTATGCTGATTTTCAGGGTGAGCAACAGCAACAGGAGTTTGAACGCATTAAAGAAGGTGTACTGTATGCACGCTCACTGGGGCTGGCCGTTAATGCCGGTCATGGCCTGCATTATCATAATGTTGAACCGATTGCAGCTCTGGAGGATATTGAAGAGCTGAACATCGGTCATGCCATTATTGCTCATGCCTTATTTGTGGGCCTGCCGCAGGCGGTAAAGGAAATGAAAAAATTAATGTTAAAAGCAAGAAATTTTTAATTAAATAAGCGTTACAGGGTGAAATTTGATTTTTTCTGTAATAATAAAAAATAATTGTTGACTCTACCCTAAATGGGTATATAATCTATTTCAGCTTGAAAGTACGACTTATATTTATGCACACCCCTCGATATTCTTTCTTTTAAAAAGACTGAATACTCGTCAAGTTTTTCATAAGTAAATAGCACCACTTCTCAGCACAACCCGTTCCTGGTTCTTGTTTTAGCTCCGATTTAAATGGTTTAAAACAGTTCAATGGACACTATTAAAATTACTAATTGGAAAAGGATATAATTATATGTCTACTGGTACCGTAAAATGGTTTAACGAATCTAAAGGTTTTGGTTTTATTGAGCAGGATTCTGGTCCTGACGTTTTCGCTCATTTCAGTGCGATTTCTGGCTCAGGTTTCAAAACTTTAATTGAAGGTCAAAAAGTTGAGTTCACTGTAACTCAAGGTCAAAAAGGCCCTCAGGCAGAAAATATTGTTGTGGTATAATACTTTTTAAGTAAGTTACTAACACTGAAAAAAGGGTAAGTCTGAAAAGACTTACCCTTTTTTTTGTCTGAAATTAAGTAAAAAGGCCAGATCGGGTACATTCACAGCAAGAAGAATAAAGTTAAAGTAATTTCTAGATTATTGCTCTAAGTTGATTGACAAGAGAGCTCAATAAGCCTATCTTTATTACTAAGAGTAAATATAAATTTTCTCTAAGCGTGAAAACACTCACGGAAATAATAAATTTTCCGGTATATGATCTCACTAAACCTGAAGCAAAAGATTCACTTTTAAGTGTTCAAACTTTTCCTGACAGAAAAAGATTTTCCAGAAGGGGGTTTCAGGAACAGTTGAGAACGAAAATTATGTTATTTAATTGGGTTTATCTCAACTTAGCATTAAAGGGGTGGTAAAATGATGACTTTATTTGTTTTGGCCTGTGTATTTCTTGTTCTGATCACTGTGCCAGTATAAGTCGCTATTCAATAGCAACTAAAATCTCGTCCGGGTTAACGGAATCACCCTTGGATACATAAACTTCAGTTACAGTACCTGAAATGGATGCCTGTATTTCGGTTTCCATTTTCATGGCCTCAGTGATGATAACCGGTGAACCGGCTTCCACATGGTCGCCGACCTTCACCAGTACCTCGACAATGACACCAGGCATGGATGTGGTCACATGGCCGGGCTGAGATGCTTTCGGATGCTTGCTGCTGCCGGAACGAGATTGCTGTTCGGAGTTGTCTTCCAGTTCTGATAATATTTCTACCTGTACCTCTTCCGGTACACCGTCCAGTGTCATATAAAAAGGCCGTCTGTCCTGATTGGGGTGTCCGGTTCCGGTGACTTTTATATGGTATTCTTCACCATGCAGGGTAATTAAAAATTCTGTAGGTGCTTTGGAAGCAGTCTGTTCTTTTTCACCAATGGGTTCCAGATATTCCGGTGTCAGTGTGCCGGCGGCCCGTTGTTCCAGAAAGTCCTTGCCTATATCCGGGAACATGGCGAATATCATGATATCTTCAGGCGTTTCAGCCAGTTTACCAATTTCTTTTTTCAGTCGGGACAGTTCCGGTTTTAATAAATCGGCTGGACGACACTCTATAACCGCCTCATTGCCTATAGCCAGCTGCTGAACCTTTTTATTGACTTTGCCCGGTGCTTTGCCGTATTTGCCCTGCAGATACAGTTTGACTTCATTGGTAATGGTTTTATAACGCTGACCTGTTAATACATTTAATACCGCCTGGGTACCCACTATCTGAGATGTGGGAGTGACCAGCGGCGGGTAGCCCAGATCGGCCCGTACCCGGGGAATTTCTTCCAGGACATCGTTCATGCGGGTCAGTTCACCCTGTTCCTTGAGCTGATTAGATAAATTTGAAATCATGCCGCCGGGCACCTGATTGACCTGTACCCGGGTATCCAGTCCGGTAAACTCACTTTCAAACTGGTGGTATTTTTTTCTCACCTGGTAAAAATAAGCTCCGATTTCCTGTAATTCAGGCAGATCTAATTTAGTGTCATAATTGGTATTTTTTAAGGCCGCCACCATGCTTTCTGTGGTGGGGTGACTGGTGCCTTCAGCAAAAGCAGAAATGGCGGTGTCAATACCGCTGCAGCCGGCTTCCAGAGCCTTAAGCTGACACATGGAAGCCAGTCCTGCGGTGGCATGAGAGTGCAGATGTACCGGAACGTCCAGGGCGTCCACCAGGGCTTTAACCAGTTCTGAAGTACTGTACGGGGTTAACAGGCCGGCCATGTCCTTAATAACAATGGAACTGCAGCCCATTTTTTCCATCTGTTTAGCCATTTTGACAAAAAGTTTATTGTTATGTACCGGACTGGTGGTATAGGCAATGGCTCCCTGGGCATGTTTGCCGTATTTTTTAACCGCCTTGATAGAGGCTTTCAGGTTCCTGACATCGTTCATGGCATCAAAAATACGAAAGACATCTATGCCGTTCAGTGCCGACAGGCGGATAAATTCCTTGACTACATCATCGGAATAATGGCGATAACCCAGCAGGTTCTGGCCCCGCAGCAGCATTTGTAAACGGGTGTCCGGCAGGGCTTCTCTGAGTTTTGTTAAGCGCTCCCAGGGATCTTCCTTTAAAAAACGGATACAGCTGTCAAAAGTGGCACCACCCCAAACTTCCAGAGACCAGAAGCCAATGTTATTGAGTTTTTCGCAGATGGGCAGCATGTCTTCGGTGCGCATGCGGGTGGCAATTAAAGACTGGTGACCGTCTCTTAAAACTGTTTCAGTAACGCGCGTTTTTCCCATAATAGTTTCCTGAGGCTGTTACATACCCTGGTAGGCAGCAATGGCGGCGGCAAATGCCAGAGCCAGATGTTGTTGTGAACATTTTACAGAATAATTGACCAGTTCAGGGTGCTGTTCCACAAAACTGGTATCAAAATGACCGCTGACAAAATCAGCTGATTTTAAAATACTCATTTGATAGGGGATGGTGGTTTTTACCCCGTAAACGCCCATATCTTTTAATGCCCGTTTGGCTCGTTGAATGACTTCATCCCATTCCAGTGCCCAGACAATCAGCTTGGCACACATGGAATCATAGTAGGGTGGGATCTCATAACCGGTATAAATGGCTGCGTCGGTACGAATGCCCGGCCCGCCGGGTGCAAAATAGCGGGTAATGCGGCCATAACTGGGCAGAAAATCATTTTTAGGATCTTCGGCATTGATCCTGAACTCCATAGCATAGCCGCGGATCTGTATGTCCTGCTGCTGGTAGCGCAGGGGCATATTGCTGGCAATACGAAACTGTTCCTGGACGATGTCTATACCGGTGATCTGTTCGGTAATGGTATGCTCTACCTGCAGGCGGGTATTCACTTCCATAAAATAAAACAGATCATTTTCATCCATTAGAAATTCTACGGTACCGGCATTGGTATAACCGGCGGCTTTTGCTGCTTTAACGGCCAGCTCCCCAATGGTGTGACGCTGCTGTTCATTTAGCTGTGGAGAGGGGGCTATTTCAATCAGTTTCTGGTGCCGGCGCTGAATAGAGCAGTCACGTTCAAACAGGTGGATAACATTGCCATGTTCATCGGCCAGGATCTGCACCTCGATATGTTTTGGATTTACCACACATTTTTCCAGAAACACATCAGCCGATCCAAAAGCCTTAGTGGCTTCAGAAATGACTCTTGGAAAATTATGCTTCAGTTCACTCTTATTATGGCACAGACGAATACCTCGGCCGCCACCACCGGATGTGGCTTTTAACATAACCGGATAGCCAATGCTATTCGCCACACTCAGGGCTTCATGAATACCTGCCAGATTGCCGTCACTGCCGGGTGTTACCGGCACACCGGCGGCAATCATAGTGGCGCGGGCCTGGGTTTTATTGCCCAGTTTTTCAATAACATCGGAAGTGGGGCCGATAAACTTGATATTACGGCGTTCACAGATTCGGGCAAAGAGCGGGTTTTCAGACAGAAATCCGTAACCCGGGTGAATAGCATCGCACTCTGAAGCCAGAGCAATATTGACCAGTCTGTGGGCATTCAGATAGCCACTGACGGGATCAGGGCCAAGCGAATAAGCCTCATCGGCTTTTTTGACATGCAGGGCGTTTCGATCGGCTTCAGCATACACCGCTACTGAAGTAATACCCATCTCGGCACAGGCGCGAATAATCCGTACTGCAATTTCCCCGCGATTGGCTATCAGTATTTTTTTTATCACCTGAATTCTCGCTAATATGCTGTATCGGTTTATAAAAAAATGGTTTAAAAAGTCTGTTTTTTCAAGCTGCTAAGTAGAAAGTTAGAATAATAAAAAAGTTCCATGTTAAATATACGGTCAGGGTGGGGGCATACTTTTAATGATTCTCATTTAGACTCAAATACCGTATCTATTGACCGCACTCCTTGCTGAAGACACCTTAAATCCATCCATGGAGGCTTTTCGGCAGCATTTCCGCCTTTCATGGCGGTCATGCTGCCGAAACTTCATCAAGAAGCACGGTCAATAGATACTCAGAGGTTATAAATTTCAAATTGAACATATTTTAACCAAAGTATGATCCGCCCTGAATATACGGTTATAAAGAGTATAATTCAGGGCATTTAAACTTTGCTAAAAATGTAAACCTAAACTATATTAAATTGTATATTTTATTGTTGCCCGTTTCCCCGTATCAGTAATCAATTTTATCAGGCCATTAAACTACATGGATATTTTTCAATCCCGTTTCACATTTTTGATAATTCCTGTGTCAGGGTAATGGCTGGACTGAATAGTTAGTTTAACAAACTAATTGATATTTTACTGTAACATTTTACCTGAAATTAACCGATGAATAAATTTATAGAGCAGGTAACACAATGTAAAAGCAAAGGTAAAATAATAGTTATTAGTCTTGTTTTTCTGTTTTCCCTGGCTTTTTTACTGGCATTTTTTTCCTACAAAGATTATAGACGTTTTTTATTATATCAACAGGATATTGCTTCTCAATCCATCAGTGGCGCAGCTAATAATATTACCACTTATATGGACAGCCTTAAAACATCGCTGAAAATCTACCTTGATGGTCATCAGGAACAGCTGGCTGAACTATTAAATTCTCCGGATAATGGCTCAGTACACAAACAGGTAGAACAGCAGTTATCTCAATATTTTCGGGGTTTTTATACTTTTACCATTGCTGATGATAGCGGTCAGTTGCTGTTTGATGATTTTGTAGAAAAAGTGGGAGGGGCCTGCCGTAAGGATATTCATGAATTTGCTTTATCACATGATAAGGTTGATGCCTATATTCATCCTGGGCCGACTCTGTATCATTTTGATGTAATGCAGAACTGGCAATATAAACAGCAAAACATCATATTTTTTGTCAGTTTTGGTCTGCAGCATATCTCTTATTTATTACAAAATGCCCAGTTACCCGGCCACAGGCTTATATTGCTGAGAAGTGATCGTCCCGGTCTGGTAGAAGTGACAGCCCAGGACACTCATTCCAGAAATCCAGAGCAAATCTACCTTTCTCAGTTACAGGATGGACAGCTATTATCAAGTAAACCTGTTGCTGGCACCCGCTGGTTATTAGTGGATATTATGGAGCATTCACTGATTTCAGACCATATTTACAATCTTATCTATGTAGATCTCATGGTGTTTTCTGTTTTTCTAATTATTTTGGTTTTAATGATATGGCATTTAATGCAGGAGGAAAAAAAACGTTATAAGGCTGAACAGGAACTAAAGCAGTCTCATTTACAACTTGAAAAGAATGTCCAGGCTCGAACGAAAGACCTGCAGCATAATATGAGAAAACTGCAACAGGAAGTTGAAAAAAACACTAAGTTATCCAGTGCTATAGAACAAACCGGTGATATTATTGTTATTTCTGATAAAAATGGGATAGTTGAGTATGTTAATCCCACTTTTGAAAAAATTACTGGCTATAAACATACAGAAGTCATAGGCACAAACCTCAAAATTTTAAACTCAGGTCAGCAAAGTCGGGATTTTTATCAGACTATGTGGACTAAATTAAATAACGGCCAGATTTTTCATAGTATTTTTATTAACCGCAAAAAAGATGGTCAACTTTATCATGAAGAAAAAACCATCAGTCCAATTCGTAACAGGCAGGGGAAAATTACTCATTTTGTTGCGACTGGAAAAGATATAACGGAAAAAGTCCGTACTGAACAGCACATACAACATCTTGCCTATCATGATGCACTGACTAAATTACCTAACCGCCTGTTATTTCAGGATCGACTCAAACATGCTATGACACAGTCACAGCGTTGTCATACTATCCTTGCAATCCTCTTTATCGATCTGGATAAATTTAAAATAATCAATGATAGTCTGGGGCATGCGACAGGTGATGTGGTACTTCAGGAAATATCTGATCGGCTGATAAAAACAGTCCGTGAAAGTGATACTATTGCCCGGCTGGGTGGTGATGAATTTGCTCTGGTGCTGGAAAATAACAGTAATATTAATGAAGTTATTACCATAATTAAACGCATTCTTAATCAGGTAAAATTACCTGTTATATATGGTGAGCATCAATTACATACCACGGCCAGCATTGGTGTTACTATTTTTCCTTTTGAAGACAATACCATGGAGGATTTATTAAAGCAGGCAGATATTGCCATGTATCATGCTAAAAACGTAGGTGGCAATAATTTTCAGTTTTACTCTACCAGTATGGGAGAAACGGCTGGGCGACGTATGAGACTGGTCAGCCTGTTACGAGATGCTCTGGAAAGAAATGAATTTAACTTACATTATCAGCCGAGAATTAATTTAAAAAATGGTATGATTACCGGTGCTGAGGCATTGTTACGCTGGTCTACTCCTGAACTGGGAAACATATCTCCGGATGAATTTATTCCTATTCTGGAAGAGTCTGGACATATTATTGAAGTCGGGAGATGGGTGTTTGAACAGGCCTGTATAGAATTTGGGCAACAACAGAATAATTTACGTCTTGCGATAAACTTATCTCCCAGACAGTTTTCTGATCCATTTCTAATACAGGATATTGAAAACATATTAATGAATACTGGCTATAACCCTTTACAACTGGATATTGAAGTTACTGAAAGTCTGCTGGCTGAAGATCACGAGCAGTTACTTAATAAATTAAATGCTTTTCATAATAAAGGTATTAAAATCTCAATAGATGATTTTGGTACCGGTTATTCATCTCTAAGTTATTTAAAAGACCTGCCCATAGATTGCCTTAAAATTGATCGATCTTTTGTTACTAACCTGGAGTTGGAACCTGATAATATTAAACTGATTAGTGCCATAGTATCCATGGCTCATAGCCTCAATATGACTGTGGTAACAGAAGGCATTGAAACCAAGGCACAACTTGAAATTTTAAAACAGAAACACAGTGAAGAAGGGCAGGGTTTTCTGTTTTCTCATCCATTACCTATTGATGAATACCTTGAATGGAGTAATAACTATAATGCTCATCTGGAGAGTGATATGAGCCATTTGCCTGAAGAAACGTAATGATTATCACGATTTGTTAATAACCATTGTTTTCACAGGTTTACCGATACTTTAATGAGTTGATTTTTTACTTTTTATAAAATTTCAATTAAATCAGTAAAGATTTTGACAACATTATTCAAAAACTTTAAAATAGGGGATTATCCTGAATGGTTTCAAAAAGCCTGTTTCTGTTCTCTGTTCAAAGTTGCTTGAGAGTGACTTGTAATAGTGGTTTGAAAGACATCAGAACGGCTTAAAACGGCAGCTAAATGGCAGAACGCATACCACAGCGAATTGATCATTATCGATATACTGATAAAGGGGTAACTCTTGAAGGTGTTATCAGCCCGCAGGAGTCTGAAAAAGATCTGCTGCGTCTAAATGAGTCAATTATTCAGCCTCAGGGTGATATTCATTATCACCTTGAATTTGATAAAGACAGACTGGATAATCGCTTTGTTAACGGACATGTTGATACGAAAGTTGTTATGCAGTGTCAACGCTGTATGGAAAATTTTACTCTGGCTCTGGATTGCGATGTATCCATTGCTTTTGTTCATGATGATTTTGAACAGAAAAAAGCTGAAGACTCCGGTTATGATGTTTTCTGGCTGAATAAAAAAGAACTCTTTGATCCAAGGATTCTGATTGAGGATGAGTTACTGCTGGCATTGCCTCAGTTTGCTATGCATCCTGAATCAGATTCGGGAACTGGCTGTCATATACAGTTAGATTTTCCAGCCGATAAACAGGTGGCTCCTGCCGATAAACCGGATATGGGTTCAGGTGGAGAGCAAGATAAGCAGGAGGAAGATAATCCTTTTGCTATATTAAAACAGTTAAAGGAATAATCGGGAGTTAAACCTTCCGTTTCGTTAAATTTTATATATTTAATTTTAGTTATTTGAGGAAAAACTAATGGCAGTTCAAAAAAACAAATGTACTCCGGCTCGTCGTGGCATGCGTCGCTCCCATGATTCTCTGAGTAATCCTACTTTATCAATCGACCCAACCAGTGGTGAAACTCATCGTCGTCATCATGTGACTGAAGATGGTTACTACAAGGGCCAAAAGGTTATTAACAAGTAATTTTAATATTAATACTTTTGTTTCTTAACTTTGCCTAATGTTGGATGTTAAAATTAATTCAGTGATTTTGGCTGCCGACATGCAAATGAACACAAATATTAACGGATTTATTGCCTGTTTCTAAAACAAAGCCTCAGAAAGTTTCTGGGGCTTTGTTTTTTCCTTTACCATGAACACATTAATGATAAATAAACAAAACACCAGCACAATAGCTATAGATGCCATGGGCGGAGATATCGGTCTGGATGTTACCATACCGGCCGCTATTAATATTGCCCAGGAATATCCGCGCCTGAAAATTATTCTGGTGGGTGACGAATCTTCTATAGATGCTAAACTTCAGGGATGTTCTGAGGATGTTCGCGCCCGCCTGACCATTCAACATACCACCCAGGTCGTGGGCATGGATGAAAAACCGGCCTCTGCATTACGCGGCAAAAAAGACTCCTCTATGCGTGTGGCCATTAACAAGGTTAAGGCCAAAGAGGCTGATGCCTGTGTCAGTGCCGGTAATACCGGTGCTTTAATGGCGACCGCCCGATTTGTTCTTAAAACCATTCCTGGAATTGACCGCCCGGCTATCTGTTCGGCCATTCCTACTCAAACCGGCCATACCCATATGCTGGATCTGGGTGCAAATGTAGAGCTTTCAGCGGATCACCTGCTGGAATTTGCAGTCATGGGATCGGTACTGACTACCGCCATTGATGATATAGAAAAACCCACCATTGGCCTGCTCAATATTGGCCAGGAAGCAATGAAGGGCAATGAGCAGGTACAGCAGGCTGCCGGCCTGATTTCAAACAGCACTCTGAACTATTACGGCTTTATTGAAGGTGATGATATCTACAAAGGTGTGGTTGATGTTGTGGTTGCTGACGGTTTTGTGGGTAATATTTCCCTTAAAACCTCTGAAGGGGTGGCCAAAATGATTATTTACTACATTAAGCAGGAATTTAATCGCAACTGGCTGACCAAACTGGCAGGACTCATTGCCATGCCGGTATTAAAAGCCTTTAAAAGCAAAATTGATCCCAGAATTTATAATGGTGCCAGCCTGCTGGGTTTAAGAGGTATCGTGGTTAAGAGTCATGGCGGTGCCGATGTGTTTTCATTTACTAATGCTATCCGGGTGGCCATTATGGAAGTGGAAAATAATGTTCCGGAAAAAATCAGCAGTGTTTTACAGGAAACCCTGATTGAACAGTCATCAGAAAAAGAAATTGCTTAATAGCAACTTAATAGCAAAAAGTTACAACATAATTAAAATAACAACAATTAAAAATCATTCAAACTTAGACATAAATCAGAAAACGGCCGTTATTTGTATGTTATAATTGGCTGTTTCTACTTATTATTTTACAGGCTTAAGGCTTTTTAGATGTATTCTCGTATTGTGGCAACCGGCAGTTACCTGCCAGAAAAAGTATTGACCAATCACGATCTGGAAAAGATTGTAGATACCTCAGATCAATGGATAACTGAACGTACCGGTATTAAGAAAAGACACATTGCCGATGATGATCAGACGACCTGTGATCTGGCAGAAGAAGCCGCCAGGAATGCCATTGAGCAGGCTGATATAGACCCTCAGACCATAGACCTTATTATTGTTGCCACTACGACTCCTGACCTGGTTTTTCCTAGTACTGCCTGTTTGTTACAGCAGCGCCTGGATATTCACGGCTGTCCGGCCTTTGATGTTCAGGCTGTATGTACCGGTTTTATCTATGCGCTTGATATCGCTGATAAATACATAAAAACTGGTGCCGTTAAACGTGCTCTGGTTATTGGTGCTGAAACCCTGTCCCGTATAGTAGACTGGACTGATCGAACTACCTGTGTTTTATTTGCCGACGGGGCCGGTGCTGTTATCCTGGAAGCCAGTGAAGAAGCGGGTATTCTGTCCTCTCATATTCATGCTGACGGCAGTTTTGCTGAACTGCTTAATACCAATGGCGGTATTTCTGATACTAATCCCAATGGACTGGATGCGGTACACATTGAAATGAAGGGAAATGAAGTTTTTAAGGTAGCCGTCAATACCCTGGGTCGCATCGTGGATGAAACTCTGGCCGCCAACAATATGGAAAAGTCTGATATTGACTGGCTGGTACCGCATCAGGCCAATATCCGGATTATTAATGCTACTGCCAGAAAATTAAAAATGTCCACCGATCACGTAGTCACTACGGTACAGGAACAGGGTAATACTTCAGCGGCTTCTGTACCCCTGGCTCTGGATACAGCGGTCAGAGATGGTCGAATTAAACGCGGTGAAACTATTCTTCTGGAAGCCTTCGGCGGCGGTTTTACCTGGGGTTCAGCCTTAATAAAATACTAAAAGCCTTTAAGTGTAATGGAACACGATAGAGTGACAGGCTGCATGTACTGTGTTTACGGGGTTTTGAAAACATGGATGTTTTCACAATCACTGGGATAAGAACTTTTTACAAAACAAATTTTGAAAAGTTCTAAACCAATACATGGAGGTACTTGAGCGCCCCCGGAAATACAGTACATGCAGCCTGTCACGGTTAAATATGTTTGAATAATATTTATATACTAGTAACCAAAAAACAGGAAAAAATAGATGTCAATTGCATTTATCTTTCCGGGTCAGGGTTCCCAGTCTGTGGGAATGCTGGGCAGCTTTGCTGATGATAACCCGGCTTATGCAGAAATTGTTACTGCTACCTTTAAAAAGGCCAGTGATGTGCTCGGGTTTGATCTCTGGGACATGACCCAGAACGGCCCGGATACCGAACTTAATAAAACCCAGCATACCCAGCCTGCCATGCTGGCTGCCGGATATGCTGTCTGGCAGATCTGGAAAAGCAAAGGCGGTGCCATGCCGGCTGTTATGGCTGGCCATAGTCTGGGCGAATATACCGCCCTGGTCTGTTCTGAAGCCCTGGATTTTTCTGATGCCGTTGACCTGGTTTACCATCGTGGTCAATATATGCAGGACTCAGTCGCCAGCGGAGAAGGGGCTATGGCGGCTATTCTGGGCCTGGAAGATGAGGCCGTTATTAAAGTGTGTGAAGATACCGCTGCACAGTATAAACAGGAAGGACAGAACAGAGTCATTTCTGCCGTTAATTTTAATTCACCCGGACAGGTGGTGATAGCCGGGCATAGTGATGCGGTTGACAGGGCCATGGAAAATGCCAGTCAGGCCGGTGCCAAAAAAGCCATTAAACTGGCGGTCAGTGTACCGTCCCATTGTGCATTAATGGAAAGTGCCGCAGAAAAACTGGCAGGCAAACTGGAAAGTATTAATATTCAGTCGCCTGTTATCCCGGTGATTAATAATGTTCATGTCAGTATTGAAAATGATCCGCAGCAGATCAAAAACAACCTGGTCAAACAATTATCCCAACCGGTACGCTGGGTTGAAACCATTAATAAAATGGTGGCCGATGGTGTTGAACAGATTGTTGAATGCGGCCCCGGTAAGGTACTGACCGGTCTGAATCGACGTATTAACCGCCGCATGCCGGCACTCGCTCTGTTTGATACAGTAACTATTGATAAAGCTTTTGAGGAACTCTCCTGATGTCTATGGAAAATGAAGTCGCTCTGGTGAGCGGTGCAAGTCGTGGTATTGGCCAGGCGATTGCTATCAGCCTGGGTAAAAAAGGTGCTTCTGTTATTGGTACTGCAACTTCAGAAAAAGGTGCAGAAAATATCACTAACTATCTGAAAGAAAATGCTATTAAGGGTCAGGGTATGGTACTTAATGTAACCGACCAGGCCAGTATTGACCAACTGCTGGAGAATATGAAAGAACAGTATGCCATGCCTTCTATTCTGGTCAATAACGCCGGTATTACCCGTGACAACCTGATGATGCGCATGAAGGACGAAGAATGGGATGCCATTATTGAAACTAACTTGACCTCTATTTTTAAACTGTCCAGAGCCTGTCTGCGGGCAATGATGAAGGCCAGAAAAGGGCGTATTATCTCTATAGCTTCAGTAGTAGGGTTAACGGGTAATGCCGGGCAGGCCAACTATGCGGCGGCTAAAGCCGGTATTATCGGTTTCAGCAAGTCGCTGGCCCGGGAAGTGGGGTCTCGTGGTATTACCGTCAATGCGGTAGCGCCGGGCTTTATCGATACCGATATGACCCGTGCATTGTCTGATGACACCAAAAAAGCCCTGTTAAGTCAGATCCCTTTAAACCGTCTGGGACAGGCTGAAGAAATTGCCTCAGCCGTGGCTTTCCTGGCATCGGATGACGCATCTTATATTACGGGCGAAACCCTGAATGTAAATGGCGGCATGTATATGCCCTAAGGCATGACATTTACAAATAAACCTTATTAAGTATGATCTAATAGACTAAATAAGGTTTTTTTTAACATCTATACTGGTATATCCGATTAGATTTCACTAAAATAGCGGCACGTAAATAAACACACTGAAAGGTCGGTTTTATTCAACCTTATCAAATTACTGTGCAATAAGGCAGAATTTGAAAAGTACAGTGTTGCAAAGAGTTGCATAAGAATTATGGAGATTTTATAAAATGAGTAGTGTTGAAGAAAGAGTGGCTAAAATTGTTGTTGAACAATTAGGCGTTAAAGAAGACGAAGTAAAACCAGAGTCATCTTTTGTTGATGATCTGGGTGCTGATTCTCTGGATACCGTTGAACTTGTTATGGCTCTTGAAGAAGAATTTGAAACTGAAATTCCAGACGAAGAAGCTGAAAAAATCACTACTGTTCAGCTGGCAATTGATTATATCAATGCCCATATTGACGGCTAATTAAAAAGATTTTTTCTTTTTAATACCTGATATTTCTTAAAGCCGTATTTAACATTGCAATCTATGTCTGCCTTGTTAAACCGGCTTTACTTATTTATACCCTGTCATATTTATTGAGTTTTATCCTACACTCTTTTCTGTCTGAAGACATTATGTTCGTCTGGAAATTAAAGGCAGACTGCAGTTGATATGGTATTGTCGGGGTTTATTTTTGGAGAACTTTTTTGGCTAAGAGACGAGTAGTTATTACCGGTCTTGGGATGGTCTGTCCAGTAGGTTTAACGGTTGCAGAATCCTGGGAAAATATTCTTGCAGGTAAAAGCGGTATTGCACCGATTGAACATTTTGATACCAGTGCCTTCAGTGTAAAATTTGGCGGTTCAGTCAGGAATTTTGATGTTGAACAATACCTGTCCAGAAAAGATGCCAAGAAAATGGATACTTTTATCCACTATGGTATGGCGGCAGGCATTCAGGCCATTGAAGATGCCGGCCTGGAAGTGACTGAAGAAAATGCCTGGCGTATCGGGGTTTCTATCGGTTCCGGCATCGGCGGTCTGCCCGGTATTGAGAAAGGCTTTGATTCCTTTTTAAAAGGCGGCCCCCGTAAAATATCACCGTTTTTTGTGCCCAGTAATATTATTAATATGATTGCCGGGAATTTGTCTGTGAAGTACGGCATGAAAGGTCCGAACCTGGCCATGGCCACGGCCTGTGCTTCAGCCACCCACAGTATCGGTGATGCGGCCCGTATTATTGAATATGGTGATGCCGATGTTATGATTACTGGCGGTGCTGAAATGGCGACCTCTAAAACCGGCCTGGGCGGCTTTGCTGCAGCGCGGGCCTTATCCACCCGTAATGATGACCCCGAAGGGGCTTCCAGGCCCTGGGATAAGGACCGGGATGGTTTTGTACTTAGTGACGGTGCTGGGGTTGTGGTACTGGAAGAATACGAATTTGCCAAAGCCCGCGGCGCTAGAATCTATGCCGAAGTACTGGGTTTTGGTATGAGTGGCGATGCTTATCATATGACCCTGCCTTCCAAAGGCGGAGAAGGTGCCAGCCGCTGTATGGATATGGCTCTGAAAAATGCAGGTCTGAACCCGGAACAGATAAACTATATTAATGCCCATGGTACTTCTACACCAGCCGGTGATCTGGCTGAAACAGAAGCGGCCAAACGTACTTTTGGTGATTATGCCTACCAGCTCACCATGAGCTCTACCAAGTCCATGACCGGACATCTGCTCGGCGCAGCAGGTGGTATTGAGGCTGTCTTTACAACGCTGGCCATCCGTGATCAGGTGGCACCTCCAACCATTAATCTGGATAATCCTGATCCGCAATGTGATCTGGATTATGCCGCAGGAAGTGCAAAGGAAATGAACATTGATTATGCCATTTCCAACTCCTTTGGTTTTGGCGGCACCAATGGCACATTGATTCTGGGTAAGGTTTAATTTCAAAATCGTCCCGATTTAACCCGACTACTTATTGCTTATGGCTATTAACTGCTTATAGTTATTAACCGGTTAAGTTGGGACACTTTGTTATTAATGGTTCTTATCAAATGACAGCTTGCCAGGTTACAGAACTACCGTTTAAAACTCTTAAAAACCTGCCTGCGTTTTATCGTTTCTACCAGTATTCTCCTGAAGATTATCCTTATTTTCTCAGCAGTACCAGCTGTAGCGAACCCATTGGGCCTGATATACATCAGGGAGACTCTAATTTTGATATCCTGTTTATTCGTCCTGAGCAAAGACTGATACTGGAGCAGGGACAAGTGCTCAGCTTTTCAGATACTAGTTCTTCAGAAAAACAGACCATTGATAAACAAAAAGGCTTTCTTGATAACTTTAATAAGATCTATCAGGCATCGGCTTGTGATAAAACCTCCGAATTTGACTTTTTACCCTTTCGCGGCGGCTGGTTTATTTTTCTGTCGTATGAACTGGCTCAGGAAGTTGAACCGGTATTAAAACCGATTATGTCGGACTATCAGGTACAGCAGTGCCTGCCACGGGCTTATGCTGCCAGGGTCAGGCAGGCTCTGATTATTGACCATCAAAAAAAGCGCCTGTTTTTTATAACGGAGCAGGGCATTGAACATAAAGCAGCCCTGCAGGAACTGCAAAAGGATATTGAACAGGTACAGTCAGAACCAGAACAGCCCCTGCAGATTGAAGACTTACTGCTTAATTTGCAGGAAGAATCTGAACAGCTGTTTTTATCCTCCGTAGAACGTGTTCGCAGGTATATACGTGATGGCGATGTCTTTCAGGTCAATATGTCCCGTCTCTGGCAGGCGGATATTGGCAGCACTGAGACTGCTGACAGTCCTGAGCGTACTAAAAGCTCTGAGCCTGCCAACCGCCATAAACATTCTGACTTTGCAGCCTTTGTCTATAAAAAACTAAGCCAGTCTAATCCGGCACCTTTTTCCGGCCTGGCAGGATTTAAAACAGAATCAGGCAGGGCAAGTGTTATTTCATCCTCTCCGGAACGCCTGTTAAGCGTTAAAAACAACCGTGTTGAATCCAGGCCCATAGCCGGTACCCATCCCCGCGGCAGTTCAGATGAAGAAGACAAACGCCTGATAGAGCGTCTGCATAATCACCCTAAAGAACAGGCTGAACATATTATGCTGATTGATCTGATCCGTAATGATCTGGGGCGGGTCTGTGTGCCCGGTACTGTCCAGGTGGATGAATTGATGGTCAATGAAAGCTATGCCCATGTTCATCATATTGTGTCAAATGTGGTTGGAGAATTGCAGAAGGACAAAACCCCGGTGGATGTTATAAAGGCTTTATTTCCCGGGGGAACTATTACCGGCTGTCCTAAAATACGCTGTATGGAAATCATTGCTGAACTGGAACAGTGCTCTCGGGGTGCTTATACCGGCTCTATGGGCTATATTAACCGGGACGGCAGTATGGATCTGAATATTTTAATTCGTACTTTTGTTCTGCAGGAGCAGCCTGCAGAAGATAAAGCATCAACAGTTGGACAGAAACTCAGTTTCAGAGCCGGGGCTGGACTGGTGTTTGATTCCATTGCACAGCGGGAATTACAGGAAACCAGAGCCAAGGCCAGGGGGCTGCTCAGAGCATTGGGGCTGAATTAGTAAAATATAATTATGACATGGATTAACGGACAATTTCAGGCCCCTCTGCCCGTTTCTGACCGTGGACTGGCTTATGGTGATGGTATTTTTGAAACCCTTGCCTGCATCAATCAGAAACTGCACCTCTGGTCCCGTCACTGGCAACGTCTGCAGCAGGGTGCAAAACAACTGGCTCTGGAAGTCCCGGAACAGCAGACTTTATTGAACTGGATAGAACAGGCTCTGGCTGAAAAAAACAACCCGTCACTGGCTGTGGTTAAAATTATTATCACCCGGGGTTCTGGCGGCAGGGGATATAAAAGTCCTGAACAGCCGCAGTCTCGAACCATTATTACTATTCATCCCTGGCCGGAACATAATGATAATGACTATCAGCAAGGCATTAGTGCCCTGGTCTGCCGGACCTGTCTGGCACTTCAGCCCAGTCTGGCTGGAATAAAACACCTAAATCGACTGGAACAGGTACTGGCGGCACAGGAACTGTCGGCTAATAACTGTCGGGAAGGTCTTATGCTGGAGTGTACATTTGCAGAAAATGATAAACCTGCTAAAAAAATAGTGACAGAAGGTATCAGTTCCAACCTGTTTTTTGTGAGCAGAGGACAGTTATTCACTCCGGAAATTATCTATAGTGGCGTCAGCGGCACAATTCGCAGTGAATTACTGGAGCGTGCAAAGGCTCTGGGTATACCGCTGGCAACAGGTCGTTATGAAATGCAGGAAGTACTGAATGCCGATGAAGTGTTTTTTACCAATAGTATTTTTGGTATCCTTCCTGTCAGTAAAATAATTTATCAACAAGGCCAGAAGAGCAGGCTCTATCAGCAACGTGATATAAGTATGCAACTGGCAAAAAGCCTGAACCCGGAACTGCAGCGCCCCTGCCAGTTTATTACTCTATGATAAAACAATTAATTAAACTGATTGCCGTATTATTACTGATCGCCAGTTTTGCCGGAGCCTGGTACTGGAATGAATATAATGTGTTTTTACAGACTCCGCTGAGTTTTTCTGACGATGCCGAGCGTGCTGAGCAGACCTTTACTATCCACAAAGGAGACAGTATAAAAAAAGTTGCCCGCAAACTGCAGGAGCAGCATTTTCTTGAGCATCCCCAGTATTTCTGGCTCTATACCCGCTTATCCAAAAAGGCTGAGAAAATAAAAGCAGGTGAATATACGCTTACCTCAGGCATGACTTTAGAGGAACTGGTAAATCGCTTTGTTTCGGGCAAGGTCAATCAATATGCCCTGACTATTGTAGAAGGCTGGACAGTTAAAGATGCGCTGGCTCAGATAAACAAAGATCCCAATCTGCTTCACACACTGGATAAAGAGCCGGTTAAAGAAGTATTAAAAAAATTGCCGGAGTTGTTGAACAGCCCTTATAAAAACTTCGAAGGTTTGATTTATCCGGATACCTATAATTTTCCCAGAGGAACCACCGATCTGCAGTTTATTGAGCGTGCCCATAAACAGATGCAGCGTGTTCTGGAACAGGAATGGCAGCAAAGAGAGAAAAACCTGCCGCTTATAACCCCTTATGAGGCCCTAATCCTGGCTTCTATTGTGGAAAAAGAGTCCGGCGTCAGCAGTGAGCGCAGTAAGATTGCCGGGGTATTTATCCGGCGTATTAAAAAGAAAATGCGCCTGCAGTCCGATCCCACCATTATTTATGGCATGGGTGATGACTATAAGGGAAATATCCGGCGTAAAGATATCAATAAAAAGACGGCCTATAATACCTACCAGATAGACGGTCTGCCACCGACTCCTATTGCTATACCCGGTCGGGAAGCTATACATGCAGTACTGCATCCAGAAAAGGGCAGGAGCCTGTATTTTGTTGCTGACGGCAGCGGCGGCCATGTATTTACCAATAATTTAAAGGCGCATAATAAAGCCGTGCGCAAATACATCCTTAAAAAGAAGAACTGAATGTATAAAGGCAAATTTATTACCATAGAAGGGACAGAAGGGGCGGGTAAATCCACCAGTTTATATTATATAAAGGACGTTCTGCAGCAAAAAGGCATTGATTTTATTACCACCCGGGAACCGGGCGGTACCCCCATTGCTGAAAAAATACGTGAACTGCTGCTGGATAAAGCCAATACTGCCTTATGTGATGATGCCGAATTACTATTAATGTTTGCGGCCCGGGCACAGCATTTAAATGAACTGATTATTCCGGCACTGCAATCCGGTCAGTGGGTGATCAGTGACCGTTTTACCGATGCTACCTATGCCTACCAGGGCGGCGGCAGGGGACTGCCCTGGAAAAAAATTGCCCAGCTTGAACAATGGGTTCAGGGTGACTTGCGTCCTGATGCCACTATTTTACTGGATATTCCCGTCGAGCAGGGTATGGAGCGGGTACGCAGTCGGGGCGAGACAGATCGCTTTGAAGAAGAGCATATGTCTTTTTTCAGTCGCATCCGCGAAGCCTACCTCAGACTCGCCAGAGAAAACCCGCAGCGTTATTATATTATTGATACCCGACCGGCCATTGAAGAAGTTTATCAGCAGCTGGACAGGGTACTGAAAAAGCTGGTTGATCATGTCTGATCCCGACGCTGTAGCTGAACCTTTACTGGCCGCCAGTTTATATCCCTGGCAGCAGTCGCTCTGGCAGCAGCTGGCCGGCGATCAGCATAAACTGGACAACTTCCCCCATGCCCTGTCATTAAGCGGTCAGGCCGGCAGCGGAAAAAAAGCTCTGGCGGCTTACCTGGCTCAGACCTTATTGTGTCATGCACCGCTACCGGATCCTCAGAACGGTTCCCTGCAGCCCTGCCAGCAGTGTCGGTCCTGTCAGTTATTTAATTCTGGTAATCACCCCGACCTGTATTATCTGAGCACACCGGAAGATAAAAAAATCATTCCGGTGGAAAATGTCCGGGATCTGATCCAGTGGACAGTATTAAGCAGTCAGCTGCTGCATAAAAAAGTCGTTATTATAGAACCGGCTGATGCCATGAACCAGAATGCCGCCAACAGCCTGTTAAAAACCCTGGAAGAGCCATCAGCCAATACCGTCCTTATCCTGGTAACCAGCAAAAAACAGTCCTTACTGCCGACTATTCGCAGTCGCTGTCAGACAATTGATATAGCCCTGCCTGAAACTGCCGCAGCCCGGCACTGGCTGCAGGAACAGGGGATTGAACAACCGGAACTGATGCTGGCACTGGCTGCAGGTTCACCCCTCAAGGCCCGTGATATGGCCGATGAAAATGCCCAGGCCGTTCGTAAAACAGTACTGGATAGTGTTTTACAGATTGCGTCGGGCAGTGACGATCCGGTCAATGCAGCAGAACGATTATTTAAACTGACCAGCAGCAAAAAGACTAAAACCGCCAGAAGCAAGGCAGGGAAAAACAACGTATCTGCCAGTGCTTTTGATATTATTTACTGGCTGGATTCTGTCTGGACTGATCTGGCCAGAATAAGCCAGCTACAGGCTTTAACGGATGCCCGGTCATTTATCAGCAACCTTGATTATGAGCAGGACTTGCAACAGTTATCAAATAGATTATACTTAAAAAAACTTTTGCAACTAACTGATTCAGTTAATAAAGCCTATTATGAAATTCAGGGCTCAGTGAATTTTAACCTGTTACTGGAAAAATTGCTGATTGACTGGAAAGATTGCCTTAAGTAAC